>Ga0187893_10000299_pt1 | contig 128356 bp, 110 predicted proteins | sample MA1701074metaG_FD_139574 | JGI IMG/M metagenome (GOLD analysis project Ga0187893, IMG submission 139574) | White microbial mat communities from a basaltic lava cave in the Kipuka Kanohina Cave System on the Island of Hawaii, USA - MA170107-4 metaG ...
AAGTCTCGATCGATGCTTCGGGTTGGGGGAGTGCGGGCGTCCCGCCCGCCATGCTCCCGCGACCGATTCCGGCGGGCCAGAGGCCCGCACTCCCCGAAACTTCGATCGAGACGCGGCACTAGCCCCCGAACAGGGCCTCGAAGAAATCCTCAAAGGCGTCGTCCTCGCCGTCGTCGAGGTCCTCGGCAAGGTCGTCCACGGCATCCGCGAAATCATTCGCCCCCTCGCCTGCCGTCTCAAGCTCGTCGCCGAACAGGCGCAGCAGGTCGGTGCCGCATCCAGACCCCAGAGTCAGGCAAATCGATAGGGTGGTGGAGATCAGTCGTCGCGAGCGTCGCCTGGCCATCATGGACCCAATTCTCTCCGTCTTTTCCGCTCAAGTTCTCCAGCTTTCATCGGCCACTCGCCCGGGCTTCTTCACGCGCTAGGGTTCGCGGCTGATGCCCAGCTTCGCCGCCTCTTCTCGAAGCTGCCGAAGGGCCCGGTGGCAGATCATGTGTATGGACCCGATCGAACGGTTCAGCCGCCGGGCGACGTCGGCCACCGGCAGACTCTCGATGAAGCGCATTTGGATGACCTCCCGGTAGTGCTCCGGGAGCGTCGCGACGCACGCCGCCAATACCCCAAGCGCCTCCTCCTTGCGAATCACTTGGCTGGGCGTCGTGCAGCCCGCGGTGACACGAGTCAACAGGTCGATATACGTCGTCTGAGCCCCGGCGGTCGGCGCGGGCTTGAACTCCCGGCGCACGTCTCGACGCTCTGCCCGCATGGCCCGGTGCTCGTCGATCAGCTTTCGATCCAGGATCGCGTACATCCAGCGCAGGAACGAGCCCTGGCCCTGGTACTGGAACGTCCCGATGGCCCGGAAGGTCTCCAGGTACACCTGCTGGAGGATGTCTTCGGGCTCGATCTTGGACCGCATTGTGGGGTCCATCTGGCGGAGCAGGCGGGCCCGGAGGCGAGGATGATAGAGCACCAAAAGCCTGCGCACGGCCTCCTGATCCCCCTGTCGGGCGTCGCGGATGAGAACCTGGGTTTCGCTAGCGTCCGGCACGCATTGACCCCAAACCGCCCTCAGACTTTCCAATTGACCGGCCCGCAGGGAGGCCAAATAAATCCCTCCCCCCTTTGAATAGCTTACCACATGGCCCGTCAGAGGCTTGAACGAGGGCAGTCCAATCGGAGGCTGAGTTTCTAATGGTCGGACCGGTAAAACTGTGTTACCCTAGTGGTGGGTCAGTCCCACCCGCGGGGAACGGCCCGAGGGGAGGGGGGAGGGACGTTTTTTGAGCACCCTGAAGGACCCGCGCCGTCGGCACGCCCGGCGCGGCATCTGATGGTCGAGAAACTGAGCCGATCCTCGGTGCTCTCCGCCGGGTCGTTCCAATCATGAGCCCTACTGGCCCCAACCTCCCGGAGTCCCTAGGGGACGACCCTCGCGAGCAGCGTCTCGGCGAACTCCTCAACGAGTTCTTCGACCGCAGGCAAGCGGGCGAGGCCGTCACCCACGAGAAGTTCCTCGCTGAGAATCCGGACTACGCGGCGGAGCTGCGGGAGCATCTCGGCGGGCTGGACCTGATCCAGGATCTTAAATCGACGGGCAGCGAGACCGCCCGCCTGAACACCCCGCCGCTGGGCCTCGGCGGCAGTTCTGCGGACGATGGGTTGAAGGCCGCCAAGCCGGTTCTTCCCCAGATCACCGGCTACCAGATTCTCAAGCAGATCGGCCGGGGCGGGATGGGGGTGGTCTTCAAGGCCGTCCAGTTGTCGACCAAGCGCGTGGTGGCCCTGAAGGTTCTGCTGGAGGGTCCATTCGCCACGGAGTCGGCCCGCCGGCGTTTCGAGCGCGAAATCGCTCTGGCGGCGCAGCTTCGGCACCCAAACATCATTCCCATCTACGACAGCGGCGAAGCCGATGGGCGCATGTACTACGCCATGGAGCACATCTTCGGCATGTCGCTGAGCGACCACCTTCGTGCGCACCAACTGGACATCAGGACCCGCTTGAAGTTGTTTCTTCAGATTTGCGCCCCGGTCGGCCACGCTCACCAACGCGGCGTCATCCATCGGGACATCAAGCCCACGAACGTGCTGGTGGACGGCAACGGCGACCCCCATGTGCTGGACTTCGGCCTGGCCCGGGCCGGCTCGCTGGGAGATGCCAATGCTTCCATGACGGCCCAGATCGTCGGAACGCCCGCGTACATGTCCCCCGAACAAGCTTCAGGAGACCCGAGCGGAATTGACACGCGGGTGGACGTCTATGCCCTTGGGGTGACGCTTTACGAGATGCTCACGGGCCGGATGCCCTACGACACCAACGTCTCGATCGGCAAGCTCCTGCACAACATCGCCCATGCCGAGCCGACGCCGCCGTACAAGTTCGTGTCCCGGATCGACGGCGACCTGTCAGCCATCGTCCTGAAGTCGTTGGAGAAGAAAAAGGAGGACCGCTACCAGTCGGTAGACGCGCTGGCCAGCGACGTCTCACGTTACCTCGCCGACGAGCCGATCTCCGCCAAGCCGGCCAGCGGGCTTTACCTTCTGCGCAAGGCCCTCTTCAAACACAAGTTTGCGGTCGGCTCCGCAGCCGTGCTCCTCGTCTTCGGGCTCGCCGTGACCTTGATCGTCCGGTACTTCACCGCCGAGGTGGAACGCAAGGTTGCCGAGACCCGCCAGCGTGACGCGGCCATCGAGGAACTGAAGGAAAAGATCAGCAAGAAGCAGACGGGCATTCCGGAAAACGAGCGGCGATTGCAGGACGAGGCCCGAGCCGCCTACGAGCTGGCCAAGAGCAACCTGCCGCCTGATCTCGCCCAGGCCGTCGATTCCTTCGCCGGAGCCATGGCCACGAGTATCGGCAGGCCCGAGGCGGCTCCCAAGATCGGCGCCACCTTCTTGGCCAGCGTCCTTGCCGAGCTGGGGCCGCAGTCCGGGGCCTCCTCGATCAAGCAAGGCCCGGTGGACCCGACCGAGCCCATCGCCAGCCCCAGGCCTGAATGGGCCATCCCCCAAGAAAAGAGTCCCGAGCTGCGCGACCAAATCGTCCGAGAGTTAGAAGGGGTGCTGGCGGCGCTGAAGACTGCACCTGCCCAGGCGTCCACGTCTCAGCCGACTTCGGGACCTGTCGCGACGCAGCCGTCAGCCGCGCCGTCCGCACCCACCTCTTCTCCAACTGGAACGCCTGCCGTAACCAGCGGGGGAGGCCAGTAGCGTCACTTCGCGAGCATCGCCGCGAACTGGCGGGCCCGGGCCGGCAAATCGCCAAATGAGTCATCGCCGAGCCTTCCAGGCTCATAGCCGATGAGGTATCCCGGCACCAACTCCCAAGTTCGGCGCGATGGCTCTTTCTCCAGCCAGCCGAGCAGCTTCCGGCCATATACATCGGTCCAGCAACCCGGGTCTTCAACCAGTATCATTCGTCCATTTGTCGCGCCGGCCGCGTCGCCGAGACCACGGGACGTAGGTCTGAGCGGTCGGAGCGTGAGCATCTTGGCGGCGTCGGCCAGCCAGACCTCGGTGGTGAAGGCGGCTCTTCCCAAGGCGTGTTCTACCTGGACGACGGCGATGACCCACCGATGCATGCGCCGCCGATCCTCGAAGCCGGTCCGGCACTGGTACGCCAGCAAGAAGAGCGGCCCATCCGCCGAAAAGGCCGCCTCCACGCGCCGATCGTAGCCGAGCTGTAGCAGTGTGATATTGGACAGCCGCGAGAGGAATTCGTCGCCTCCCCGGACGAACATGCGCCAGCCATGGCGCCGGGCCCAGGTTCGACGCGCGGCCCGGTCGCGCCGCCGCTGCCAAATGACGGTCAGGGCGATAATTGCCAACAGCGCGCAACCTGCGATGGTGAGCATGGGATGCAATCGGCAGGCCCCTCGCCAGGCGGTCGACCTGCGGCCGACCAGGGTCACGGTTTCGGATCTTGGTCCGGCGCGGTCGGCTTCGATTTCGATTCCGGCACGAGCCGAATGCCGTAGTCCGGCGTCGGCTGTTTCAGCGACGCGATCCAACGCTCGATCCGCCGATAGCCGGGCGCGTTTCTCGATTGATAGACCGGCTTGATGTTCAGGTCGCCGGGATGTCGAAGCGCCGGCTTCACTTCCTTGCTCGGCAACATGCAGGTCAGCAGGAGCGACTCCTGGGGATGAGGTCGGTTGATCATCTGCCGGTTGCCGCTCTCGAGTTCGCTGAGGATGACGAAGTTCGCGTAGGTCGTCTCCTTTGCCCGCTTGGGGTCGTCGAAGAGACTGAATCCAGCCGAATCGCCGGAGCCAGGTCCGTGGCAGCCGGTGGTCGCACAGCCGCGGGCCACGATCGGCATTACGCGCTTGCGGAATTCGACGAACACCTCCGGGTCCGACTCTATTTTCACCTTATCGATGTACGCCTCACCCTTGTAGCGGGCGATGAGGTGGAGCTTCTGAGGGGGCGTGAGTTTGCGAAACTCCCGTCGGGCCGGTTCGCCTATGAAGTCGGGATGCCCCTCCATTTCCAGCAAGAAATCGTCCACCGTCTCGAGCGGCACCTTGACCGTCACGCGGTCCGGGCGATCGGTGGTCAGACGCATCCCGCGCAGCTCCAGGTAGCGTATCCGATGAATCTCCTCCGAGGTCAGCTTCCGCATTTCGACCGCCCCGTCGTGCTCCTCGGCCTCCTCCGTCATCGAATCCTCGGGCGTCTGGGGCCGGTCCTGCGAATCATCCGGGGGTTCATGCGCCGGTTGGTTGTTCCCGAGTTCCCTGCCGATCAATGCTGGATCGTTCGCTCCTGCCGCGCCCCAGACGACGACGGCCATGCAACTGCATGCCAGAACGACGGGCCTGCGCGCCGGATACATACTCTTCATTCTCATCACCGGTATCGACCTGATGGTCAATTGGACTATGCAAGCGAGCATCGCTTGCCGCATAACCGCCGGGCTCCTTGAAGCTCCAGTCAGGAAATCCTACCCTATTCACCGAGATGTTGGCGAGCCGCGAAGCCGGTCCGCCGGCCAATCAAAACCAAGGCTCATGTTCACAGGGCCGATGCATGTCCAAGACCCGCCCAAGCTTGCAGCGACTCGTCGGCAAGCGGGTCATCCTCGACACGGCGGGTCCCGTTTGCTACTTGGGAACCCTCAAGGAGGTCAGGCCCGACGGCTTTTGGCTAGAGTACGCCGACATCCGGGACCGCAACGAGGGCCACGTCGGCAAGGACAGCTACGTCTGCGAGGCCAAGATTCACGGCATCCGGCCGAACCGCCGGCGAATCTTCGTCCTGGCCCATGCCGTGATCAGCGTCTCCGCAATGGACGATATCGTCGTCGATTTTCAGGCGTAGCGGGCGTGACGGTCTCCCGGGGCCGATCACGGGCTGAGCAGCACTGCCACCATTCCGTCGATGTCCGCCGGGTCCACGATTGAGCTGAAGCTGAAATCTCCGTGGCACACGTCGTCCGCATCCTGGGAAAGGGCGACCACCGCGTCGGTGAAATCTTGCAGGTCGCCGCCGTCGACGGAGCCGTCGCCGTTCATATTGCCGTCGGGCGTTGGGCAGTCCTCGCACGCGTCGGCGGTCCCGTTCATGTTCGCGTCGGCGCAGGTCGTGCCGATGCCCATCCACATGTTGCCGAAGCCCTCGCAGACGCCCTGGCCGGAAATGCTGCAACCACCGGTCGTCAGACAACAGGCGCCCTGGGGCTGGGGGCAGGAAACCTGGCTGCACAAGAGGTCATCGCCCTGGTAGACGCCGCCCGACGCCACGCAGTTGGCCGGGGTGGTCGTGGGCTGGCACGTCCCATTGGGCAAGCAACATGCTCCGGTCGGGCATTGGTTCGAAGAAGGACCCACGCAGGTCGTCCCCGTCCCCTGTGGCACGCCTCCGAAACTGGTGCAGTCGGCCGGTTGCAGGAGAGCGCAGAATCCAGAGACCGGATTGCAACAGGCCTGGGCCGGCTGGGGGCAATTCACCGAGCCGCAGTTGCTCCCGTTGCCCTGATAGGTGCCGCTCATGCCGTTGCAGGCCGCTTGAGTGACGCTGCCTACGCATGTTCCGTCGGGCTTGCAACAGGCCCCGACCAGCACCGGACACGTCACCTGTGAGCAGAGCAGGCCGGGGTGGAAGGTGCCGCCCGCCGCGGCGCAGTTCGAGGCGGTTCCCTGATCGCCGGCGCAGATGCCCGTCGGCAGACAGCAGGCCCCGACGCCTTCCTCGCAGTCGACGACGGCCCGAATCATGAAGTCGCCGGAGATGCCGAACGAGCAGGCGTTCGTCCAGCCGAGGCCGACTGCGTCGATCGCGTTCTTCCCGGGCTGGCAGCCATCGGTATCCGTGACCACGCTCGGCCCCAGGAAGGGATTGGGATCGTTGAAGAATTTGAACGAGACCACGAACACCTCGCCCTCGTCCACTGGCACCGCGATCGGAATCGTCATCTGCTCATCGAGAAAGCGATATTCGTTCAGCACGCCGTCGGTCATGACCGGCCCTTCCAGGACCACGATGCTCGGCCCGGGGATGGGGAAAGTGCCGGCCTCAAAAATGGTGATGGTGTCCTCGAGTGTTTGAGGCTCCCCGCCGAATCGAGATTTCCAGAAGACCTGAATCGCGACGATCGTCCCGTCGCACGGCGAAGTTAGCCACGACGCGGCGCTTTCGTTCGGGTCGAACCCGGCCTGGATGGCCACCTGGCTGAAGTCCACCACGGAGTCGTTCTTGACCACGGTCTCGTCGGCCAAGCTTGCCGGACTGATGCCCAGTGTCGCGCCGATGCAGGCTGCAAACGCAGCGACTATCGACATCCGCGGTCCGGTCCTCAATGTGCGGCACAGGTCGATTTGGGTCATTTGTTTGACTCCCGCTTCCCCGCAGGCCGGGCTGCCGCCCGACCGGGCGCGATGCCATCCCCCACTCCGACACCCTCCATTCTTCCAACATGGGAGGATGAAATCAACGCTTCGGGGCATAGATTGCCGTTTCAACGAGCCGTTGCCCGGTTGGTTCACTGACTCACAAGGCGTAGGGGGCCAACAACTCGCTCAAATGATGCCCGCGCTGAACGGATCGCCGTCTTCGGCGGGGGCCGAGCGCTGCTTGGGCAGAACGGGTGATTCCTTCTCGCGGCTTGGCGGCGGCGGCTGCCGGTCTGGAGCCGGGGGTCTTTGGGGAGAACTCGGGGGAGGGCCTGGGTGCGGGGCGGCGGAGCGCTCCCGATTGTTGTGGGACTTCGCCAACCGCTCGTTCGTCGATCCCCGAAGATCGGCGATGAGGTCCTCAAAGTCGCTGTGACCGTAGTCGTCGTCTTCCAGGGAGCTGGGCTTATAGCCGGGCTGAGCGGCGCTCTCCAGTTCGCGCTGGAACGCGGCAATGACTTCTTTTTGAATCTGCTCACGGCCTGACATGTTGATCGGGTGGGCCACGTCGGCATGAAGCTTGATCCGGCCCTCCTCGTCGCGGGGAGCGCGCTCCGGATCGAGCTTGACGCCGCATTCATTGCAGAATCGGGCCCGCAGGTGGTTCTTGGCGCTGCACTTTGGGCAGCGGTCGGCCATCTTGCGCGAGGGCATGGCGACGAAGGGACCATTGATCCCCTCGATGACCTTGAGGTCGCGGACCACGAAGGCGCCGTCCAGGGTGATGCTGCAAAAGGCCTTGAGTCTGTCGCTATTGTTGCCGACGAGCTTGACGCGGATCTCGGTGATGTTCATCAATCAGCCTCACCGCGAATCCAGGTGAAGAGCAACGCTTCGGCTGTTGGTATCCGTCTATGTCAAACACCATACCCGAAACCCGCCCGGCCTTCCACGATCCCCCGCTCACAGGGATGAAACCACGCCGACGCGGTGCACTGCGCCGATCAGGGCTTCGGTCTTTTTTCCCCAGGCCTCCGCCTCAGCCCGAGCGTCGAATGCCGCGTACAGGCAGGCCCCGCTGCCCGTCATGCGAACCGGTCGGCCGTCCAAGCCGTTCACGACAGCATGAAGCGCCGCCAAACGCGGCTCGCACTTGAAGGCCGCCGCCTCGAGGTCGTTGAATAGCGCCGGGGCCAGGCTGGCTGCGGTTGCCGGTCTCGCCCACGCTGTCTTGGCTCGGGCCTGTCCGCCGGGCGTCCAGAGACGATAGACCTCGGCCGTCGAGAGTCGGTAGGGGGGGACGATCAGCGCAAACCAGCCTCGCCACGTGGAGGCCAAGGGCTCCAGCTTCTCGCCGCGGCCTCTAATGATGGAAGACACCCCACCCAGGAAAAGGGGCACATCCGAACCCAGCTTCGCCGCCAGCTCAATCAAGCGCTCCAGCGGCCAGCGAAGGCCCCACAGTTGGTTCAGACCCAGCAGAGTCGTCGCGGCGTCGCTGCTGCCACCTCCCAGGCCTGCACCGACGGGAATCTCCTTGTGCAGCTCGATCCTGGCCCCGCCGGCAAAGCCAGCCTCACGGGCCAACGCCTCGGCGGCCTTGAAAACTAGGTTCTCGCGGCCGCTCGGCACGCCGGCGGAAGCCCCGTCAACTTCCAATGAGAGTTCACCGGCGTTGGAAAAGACCAGATCGTCGAACCAGCCGACCTGCACGACCCAGGACTCGATTTCGTGAAAACCGTCCGGCCGCCGGCTCAGGACCGCCAGGCTCAGATTCACCTTGGCCGGCGCCCGCCGATGAACGGCCGTCGAACTTGCCGCTGATACGGTCATGGGCCGGTCGATTCCGCGAAGGAGACAAGCCTTTGGGTGTCCGACACGAAGGGCCGCAAGGCGCCGATCGACCAACTATCGAGCGCGTCAGTTTGGATTGAAGAGCTTGTCGATGAATGGGCCGATGTCGGCCGCGTTCGCGCCGCCCGATGCATCGACGTCGGCGGCCTCTGCGTGATGGACATCGGTGTCCTGTCCCAGCAGGACCTGCACCAGGACATCGGCATCGGCGGGAGTGATCGATCCATCGCAGTTCACGTCGCCAAGAATCAAGGGGAAGATCGGGGTCGGCGCCGCCGCGGCCGGGTCGCCCACGTACTCGCGATATCGCGCCAACCAAAGCTGATAATCTACCAATTGCACGCAGAGGTCCAGGTCCATGTCCGCCTCAGCGTCATAGTTCGGCTCGCCATTGCACCGTCCGAAAGAGGCCAGGAATCGGCCGAAGTCCTCCCCATCCACGTCGCAATCGAAGTCCAAGTCGCCCGACCGCGAACAGGCGCTGCCCAGTCGCGGCGCCAAGGCGGTGACTACCAGGCGCGGCCGCTCGGGCGACCGGTAAAGCCCCAGCGAGACCGAGCCGTCGCAGGTCGGCGGAGCGTCGGCGTCGAACCGGAAATTAAAGAGCGTGCCCCAGCGAAGGGCATTGGCGTTCGGACTTTGCGCGAAGGAGCCGGTGGACCACTTGACCTCGGTCGCCGTCAGGCTGGAAGCCCAGTTGAAGGGCAGATAGGGCTCGCCGCTGTGGTAGGGAACGGAGCGGAATCCTCGGTTGGTCACGGTGACCCCGTCAGGGATGACGACAGCGAAGAGGTTGCAGGATTGATGGGAGTTCAAGTTCTGGACGGCATACTCATAGTGCCACTGGCAATCGCCCAAGTACGTCGCCTTGGAGCCGACCCAGAACCAGCCGTTGATGCCGGTTGCGCCGTCGTTCTGGACCACGACTTGGCTCAGCCGGACCGATGGATCGTTCGCCTGCCATGCAAGAATCGCCGGCTGCTGCTGGAAGGTGCTTCCAACCGGCGTCATCGTCGACGTGGCGCTGTTGTAGTTCACCCGCCGCCACGAGGCGTTGTTCGCCGCGTTGCCGAAGACCGCGTCGTCCGCGGCTACATAATGCCCCTCGAGGAAAAACAGGGCCCCGGGATTCGACGACGCATCCAGATCGTCACCGTCCACTTGCAGCCGCCGGCCGATGGTCGCTACCGGCGGGGGACCGGAGAATGGATACGGAAACTGGCCCGTCGAGGCGTTCACTTCCGACTTCGGCCCTAGAAGTGCCTGGGCTCCGTTGAGCGACGCCTGATAGGTGTCGGAACAGCCGACCCCAAGCGATTGCCCGGCCGTCGGCTGACAAACACCGCACAGGTCCTCGTTCTCGGTGTTGAAGCCGTGCTTGACCCAGGCCTGGCCGATCTGCTCGAACCGCCCATCCATGAGCCTGAACATGTTCTGGGCGATGACCGGATGCTGGTTGGTTGTGGAGATCCAGTTGGCCGGTGTCGTGCCGATGTTGCAGGCCTCGGTTCGAAATGAATAGGCCTTGATGACTCCCGACGACCCCCAATAGATGATGTCGTTGAAGCCGGCCACTTCGCCGACGATGATGTCCGGCCCTGCGGCCGCCGCGACGCCTGTCCGCGCCGCGATACACGCTCCGGCAGCCACCAGGACGCGCAAGAGACAACCACACGTGGGGATGTTCTTTCCCATCTGCTTGCCACACAGGCGAAGAGGTCGGAGGGTTCGCCGCCCCAGACAGCCGGTCTCGTTAGTATACCGCCGCAAACCTCGCCTTTCCACCGAGAGGTTATCGCCCCGAGGGAAGGTCACGAGCTTGCAATGCTCATTCAACAACTGTTCTCACGCCCGGCTTGTTCGTACACTAGCAATCGTCGGGCGGGTGGCGGAATGGCAGACGCTGGGGATTTAAAATCCCCTGTCCGTAAGGACATGCGGGTTCGAGTCCCGCCCCGCCCAAATCATCGTCCCCGGACCGCCTTCTGATCGCCTGACAAGCAACCATGCCTTCCAGAGCCGTCCGTGAGAAAAGCCCCGAACCATCGCACGGGGTGGCGTCGATCTCGCGATGGAGGCCGACGTCCTGGATGGGTCTTGCCATCGGCGCGATTTTCGTCGCGGCCGTCGTGGCTACCATTTATTACCCGGTCCTCTACGCGGAGGCCCGCCACTGCGACGACAGCCAATACCTATTCGACAATTACCTCGTCCGCAACCCGAGTTGGACCGCGGTCGGCAGATTCTTCGGCGAGGTATTGGAGCCGTCGACCGTCCGCGGCTACTACCAACCCCTGGCCATGCTCTCCCTGATGTTGGATTGCAGCGCCGGCGGCGGACCGCAAGACCTTCGGCCGTTTCACCGCACCAGCCTCATCCTCCACGTCGTCAACAGCCTCCTGGTTTTGCTTCTTTTCTATCTGCTCCTTGACAACACCGTCGTTGCGGTTGCGATCGCCCTTTTCTTCGGCCTGCACCCCCTCACCGTGGAGCCGGTCGCCTGGGTGGGGGAGCGAAAGACGCTTTTGGCGGCGATGTTCTCCTTGGCAGCCATCATTTGCCACGTGTGCTTCGCCCGGTCATCGAGGCTGGGTTGGCGAGTCGGTACTGCCGCCGCCTATGTGCTTGCCCTCCTTTCCAAGCCGACCAGCACCCTGCTGCCGCTGATGCTGCTGCTCCTTGACATCTGGCCGTTGAATCGATGGGGCCGCCGAGCGATCATTGAGAAGCTCCCGCTGTTCCTCTTCGGAACCGCCTCGGCCATTGTTACGTTCATCTCGCAGCGGCAGACCGCCGGCGCGATTCTGCCGGGCGAGCAGCCCTGGCTCGTCGCTCCGCTTCGCGTCTGCCACAACAGTATCTTCTACTTACACAAGACCCTATGGCCCGACGGACTCTCGCCGCTCTACCCGGTTCCCGAGTCGTTTGGCCTGCGACAGCCAGCGGTCATTGCCGGCGTCGTAGGAACAGCGCTCTTGATTGGACTTGCGGTTTGGTCATGGCGTCGCAGCCGCGCCGTCGCCATCGGCCTTCTGGTTTATCTCGTCGCACTCTTCCCCACGATGCAGGTGGTGGCCTTCAGCGACGCCATCGCCGCCGACAAGTACGCCTACTTGCCGATGGTCGGAATCCTGCTGATTGCCGCTTGGGCCCTCACCATGGCCCTTTCCCGAAAGGCGCTGCGCGTCGCGATAGCGTCGACGGTCCTGTTGGTCGTGGCTGCGGAAGCCCTCGCCACTCGGGCCTACATCGGTGTCTGGGGCGACACGGAGCGGCTTTGCGCTCGAATGTTACAATGCTCGCCGCGATCCGCCGCGGTCCACAATCACTTGGGCCTCTATTACAAGGAGACCGGACACATGGATGGGGCCGTCCGGGAGTTTCGCCGGGCCCTGGAGATTCATCCCGGGCTACCTGAGGCGCTCAACAATCTCGGCCTGATCCTAGCCCAGCAGGGGCGCATGACCGAAGCCGCCGCTTGCTGGAGGCAGTCGCTCTTGACCGACCCGCGGGACTTCACCGCCCACTACAACCTCGGCACCACATGCGCGGAGTCGGGCGACTTTGCCGATGCGGAAGTCCATCTAACGGCGGCGGTCGAAGCTCGTCCGGCCGAGCCCGACTCACTCGCCAACCTCGGGGCGGTTCAGGCCCAACTGGGCAAGCTGAAGGAGGCCGCGCAGACCCTCCAACGCGCGGTGACCGTGGACCCCGCCTCCGCCGCCTCGCATGCCAATCTCGGCAGCGTCCTGGCCCGGCTCGGTAGGCAGGATGAAGCGGTCAGCCACTACGCCGATGCCGCTCGCTTGCAGCCCGGCTCCGCGACCGCGTGGTTCACGCTTGGCGATGCGTTGCGAGAGGCGGGCAGGAAGACAGAGGCTCGCGACGCATTTCGCCAGGTCTTGCGGCTTGCGCCGAATGACGCCGAGGCCGCGGCCCAGCTTCGGGCCCTGGAAACGCCCGATTGACCCTTAAGGGCTGTTTCAGAACCTGGTGGATGAACAGCCGCGCGGCCTGAAGGCCGCGGCTCGGTGTCGATTTGAAACAACCCCTGAGCTCTGCCCCGGCCCGGCGCACAAGGTCGATCGCCTTGTGCGGTCTCGAATCCGACCGCATACTGTCCGCATCGGTCTCGCGGCGGCGACACCCGGTCCCGGAAAGGACGCCGAAGAATCATGAAAGCCGAAACCCTGCTGGCGAAGTTGAACGATCTGCGGCACGAGGCCGAAGGCGATGAGAGCGACCCCGACTGGCTCGCCCTGCACCATGCCTTTTGCTTTCTCTCTTACAAGATGGCCGAGTTTCAGCGCTATCTGGATGAGGTGGAGACCAAGGACGGCCAAGACTAGCGTTTCAGCGCCGGTCAATGAGTGTCAAGGATGCGACACCATCTCGTCGTCTTGCACGACAAGTATCTCGACCTGGTCATTTCGGGAAAAAAGCGCGTCGAGTGTCGGCTTTCTTCCCTGCGCCGACCGCCCTTTGAAAGCGTCGGACCGGGCGATCTATTGTGGCTGAAGCTTCCCTCGAGGCCGATCCGTGCCATGGCCACGGTGGGGAAGTGCAAATTTCACGGGGCGCCGGGTGCGGCGCTCCTGCGCTGGGTACGCCGCTACGAGAGCCTGATCTGCGCCGATGACGATTTCTACCGTGATGCCGCTCAATGGGCGCGCTTCGCCAGCCTGGTGTGGATCGAGTCCGTCCTCACGATCCGACCGATGACCGTGATCAAATCGGATCAGCGGGCCTGGGTCACGCTCGACCGGCCGCCACGGCCCAACATGCGAATCGGATTGAACCAAGCCGCGCGCGTCGGCAAGGGGGTTTGATCCGAGCCGCGCGCATCAGCAAGCGGGTGTATTGCAATCTGGCGCAACGAGACGCGCAGTGAACCCGCTCCCTCTCGCCTGGTCGAGTATTCGAAACGGTTGCGGCTCTGTTCATGCGGATAAATCGAGCCTAGTGGGGTGTCTCGATCGAAACGTCGGGTTGGGGAGTGCGGGCGTCCCGCACGCAATTCTCGATTGGCCGATTTGTGCGGGCCAAAGGCCCGCACTACCCAAAAACTCGAGCGAGACGGAGCACTAGAGCCCCGACTTCACCGCCACGCCGCAGGCCAGAATCAAGAGACCGGCGGCGGCACGACTGAATCGGTGCCAATGAACCGGCCAGAAAGCCGTCAGGCCCGTTCTCAGGACCAAGACGGCGGCAGTCATCGTCGCCAGGGTGGCGGTTCCGAAGAAGGTCGTCACAGACGCGACGTTCCACCAGCTTCCCCGCGCCGCGGCGTACATCACCAGGGGGATCAGGGCCTCGCAAGGGCCGAACAGGAAAATCGTGAACAGCACCCACGGTCCCATGCCGCCTTTGTGGCGGGCGATGGCGGCGTTGGTCGCCTTCGACGCTTGATGAACGTGCAGATGTTCGCCCTGGTGGGAATGGGTGTGGGTGTGCACAGTACCGTCTCCGTGGACGTGTAGGTGGGTATGTCGACGATCGCGAAGGGCGGTCCACAGCCCCCAAGAAAGGTACGCCAACCCAAAGCCGATCAACATCCAGGCGGCGACGTCGCCGCGGTGTGCGTCGATCGTCTCCAACTCCATCACGGCCAGCCCCCAGGCCACGCCGAGCAATGCCAACACCACGGAACCGCCGACGTGGCCCAGGCCGCAAAGCAGCGTCACGATGGTTGTCTTGCGAGTGGACCAATTCCCGATCCGCGACATGGCCACGAAGGGCACATAATGGTCCGGCCCGGCCAGGGTGTGCACGAACCCGATGGCGGCCGCCGTCAAGCACAATGCGCCGAAGTCGCTCATGTCCTGCTCGCCGTCCGGTGCAAGAGGCCTTCCAGTCGGCCTCGGACGATCGGCCAATCGGAATCGATCACGGAATAATAGACGGAATCCCGCACGTACCCATCCCAGAGCACGACATGCCGGCGCAGCACGCCCTCCTTAACCGCGCCGATGCGCTCCAGGGCCCGCTGCGATTGACCGTTACGCGCGTCGGTCTTGAATTGGACGCGGTAGGCGCCGAGGGTCTCGAAGGCGTGCCTCAATAGCAGGAGCTTGCATTCCGTGTTGACGGGGGTTCGCTGGAACTCGCGCCCCAGCCAGGTGTGCCCGATCTCCAGGGCCCGATGCTCGACGCGGATGTCGAAATAGCGGGTGGAGCCGGCCGGCCGGCCGGAGCCGCGATGAATGATGACCAAGGGCACCTGCGGCTGGCCCGCCGCGAGGGCGCGCGCCATCCACGTCCTCAAGTCCTCCACCGTCCGCGGCGGAGGGCTGTTCATGTACCGCCAAACATCCGGGTCGCGACCGGCCTCCAGCAAGGCCGCGGCGTGCTCATCGGTGAGCGGCGCCAGTCGAGCATGTTCCCCCTCAAGCGTGACCGGCGCTACGGAGAATGGCTGCATACAGGCAAATCCTGCGCTATTTCGCGTCGCGTCCGGGGGACCACCCCCCAATCGTGTCGAATCGCCGCCACGATAGCCGATCTCAATGCGTCGGCAAGTGGGGTGTGCGGTTCACGCCGGACGAGGGACCGTCGCCTATTCCGCGGTCCAGCCGGTAAACGCCGGCGCGCGGACTTGCCGCCAAGGCAGGTTGCTCCATGTTGCGCTGGCGGTCCTCCTCTCGGTTCAATACACGCGTTCTTCGCACTGGCGAATGGCTCGGGGTGTTCCTGCTCTTCTTCCTGCCGGAGTTCGTGCTCTATACGACGCCGCGCTTGCCGATCACTCACGACCTGTACTTTGCCGATTTGAACTCCATCTACTACACCAGCCGCCTCGTCGCCCTGGGGATCCCCCCGGAGGAGGTGATTGAGCCCGATCATTGGCTCCCATTGCCGTACTACGCCAATGCCTTGGGACTCACCGTCTTCGGCGACGAGGTGAAGTCGATCTACAAGACGTCGGCGATGGTCAGCGGGTTGGCCGGCCTGGGACTGTTTGCGATCCTTCGAAACCGCCTTCCCCGCCTCGTTGCCTGGCTGGCGCTGACGGCCCTGGTTTTTCTGACCGGCAAACTGAGCAACATCGGCTACGCCGCGCAGTACACGGCGACGTTCGCCATCTGGGCCGTCTTTTTTCTTCTGCGGTTCCTCGATGGCCAGGGACCCTCTCGCCGTTGGCTGGCGTTCTGCGGCCTTGCCCTGGGGCTGGCTTACTGCGGCAAGTTCGAAATCGCCTCCACGATCGTCGTCGCCATCGTCCTCTTCTTGCTCTTGGAACCGCTCTTCCGTGCGTCCATCGCGGCGGCCGACGGGTCGGCACGGCCTTCCCAAAACACCGCCTATCTGGTCGGCACGGCGGCCCTGGCAGCAGGATCGCTCCTCTTTTTCCATGCCCTTCGGCGGCACTTCAACGGGTTCGTATTGGTTCCGCCGGCACTGGTCATGGCGGCGGCGTTGGTTCGGGCCGCGTACCACTTCCGCATGGGCCATTTGATCCTGCGGCCAGGCGAAATGAAATCCCGGGCCATCAACCTTGGAATCCTGTTGTGCGGATTCGCCGCCGCCTTGGCGCCGTGGATTTGGCTCACGCGCGAAAGGACCGGACGATCATTGGGTTGGGTGCTCGGGCATTACCTGCCTGTTTTTCGGATGGGCGAGCTTCTTGAGTTCGGCCGAGCCTACACGCCGCACCTCAACAATGACGCCCCGTCGGTCTTCCTGGACTTGTTCGCATTCGACCGCACCCTGCTGAGCCTTGGCTTCCTTGGACTTGCGGCGGCCCTGGCCTGGCAGGCGCTTCGACCGAACCCGCGAGGCATCAGCGAAGCCGGCCGCCGGGTGCTTTTCGACCAGCGGCACGTCAGGAGGCAGCGCCTCACTGCGGCGGGCATCACCAGCTTGCTGTGGATGGCCGTTTGGTTCTTCCTCCGATACGCGCGCGTCGTGGACGTGGAGAACAAGGCCATCTATCTGATTCTGCCCATCGTCGCCGTGGTGCTGGCATCGCCTCGGGGCCTCGGGGCGGACCGGGTCCTCGTCTGCCTCGCGTTCCTCTGCTCGTGTAGCTTCGCAGTATTGCTTCGCAGCTTGCAGCACAACATCATCTATCACTGGCTGTTTCTGCCGCTCGCCCTCGTTTTCCTGATGTTCGCCGCGGCCAGGATGCATCACGACGCCCGCCTGCGGCTGCGGTCGCTGCTGCCCACGGCCGCGCTGGCAGCGATGATCTCGGCCCTCGGAGTCTTCGCCTTCGGCCATCTGCGCTATCAGTTCGATCGTAGGGGACTCGCCCGCAACGACTTCTACAGTTGCTACACGACGCCGCAGCGTGACGGCGAAATTCGAGCGCTCCAAGCCTACCTCGCGGAGCGCCTAGGGCCGGGAGAAGATCTCTTCGTGCTCTCGAACAACCGCAGCCCCTACGTTCTGGCGCCCAGGGCCTATCTGCGGCTGCCGAGTTTCCTTTCCTATTCCGTCGAGGAAGACCACTGTTCGCGCCAGTTTGTCGCAACACGCCGGCCGGCATGCGTCATCGCTATGGCCGGCGCGGAGGACAACACCGTGTCCCTGGCGCGGCTTCGACGCGTCTATCCCGAACTGGTCTCCCTGCTTCAATGGGCCTACCCGCGGCAGCGGTCCTTGGGTTCATTCATCGCCATGGAAGCCCATCACGCCGTACGCGCCGCCGCCGCAACCGAGGATGCCGGAGAGTGACGCCGATCGACGTCAACGTCCCCAGAGAAATGCGCGCCGATGCGCTCGCGGCGCGATCAACCAGTGGAGCGCCGCGGCGTCGCAACCGGATGCGTAAGGCAGCCTTGTGCCTCGGGGCGCTGCTCGGCGGACCGATCCTGGTCTTCGCGGCGGCCGCGATTGGAACGGAGCTATTCACCTACATGCGCGACCCGCGGGGCTATGGTCAGCGAGAGACTATTCTTACCTCAGCGGATCACCTCGATTTCGTTGGACACGCCGGCGCATGCTTCCGCGAGGACCCGCTTCTGCCCTTCGGTCTGATCCCCGGCCGATACCCGATCGTCCACGGCGGCGTGGTCAGCATCAATTCGTTGGGCTATCGCGGGGCGGAGTTTGCCCCAGCGAAGCCGCCAGAAACCCTGCGCATCCTGTTTGTCGGAGATTCCTTCACCTTCGGCTACGGCGTGGATGACGACCAGACCCTGCCCCGGCAGGTCGAAGCGATTCTGCGGCCGCAGTTCCCGACGATCGAGGTGATCAATGCCGGCTTCCACGGCTACGCCCCGATCCACTACGAGCTGTATCTTCGAACGGAAGGCTACGCGCTGGACCCCGACCTCATCGTTCCCGTTCTCTACGGTGGCAACGATCTGTCGGACATGAACTACACATTCATCGAGGACTACGGCCCCGACGGCCGGCCGCGGCGGGTAGGGGACTCGCTCATCGCCTATCGCGGCTGCCGATACCACAGCGCGCTGCCGGGGGCCATCTATATGCTTCCCCCGCTGGACCGATCGGTCTTGTGGTACACCCTTAACCGAGGGCTTTACGCCGCAATCGTCGCGCCCAGGCAGCGACGGATCACGCGCGAGGACCAGGAGTCGTTCTTCGCGACGCCGCTCTTGACCCTGCTGGGAGAAGCCCGCATCAGGGGAATCGGGCTGCATCCGTGGATCGTCGTCGGCCGCGAGACGCTCGACCCCGCCGCCTGCACTTGGCTGAATGCCGATGACCGAATGACCCTCGGCCGGCGCGAGCACGACGTCATTCGGCGTCTTCTGGACCGCCTGAACGTGGAACACTTCGACGCCTTGGCCGCGCTCGCCGGACGCGATGCCGACGAGGTCTGCCTTCCGCCGAACGACGGGCACCTTAGCGGCGTGGGCAACCGGGTGGTCGCTGCGGCAGGAGCGCCGATCCTGGCCTCCATACTTCGCAGCCGGTCGGTCAGGGCTGATCGGGTCGGCGCTTCGATCGTCGAAGGCCGAAAGGGGCCGGCGCCTGAATGAAGCTTACCTTGATCCGCATTTCCGAGATGGTCGCGGAAAGCGGCAACGCCTTGACGACGCCGCCGGTCGGGGTCGCCTACCTCGCCGGCTATCTTCGTCGGGCGGGACACGAGGTTTGCATCATCGACGGCGTCGGCGAGGCGATCGAGCGGTACGAACCCATCTTCTCGCGTTCGCTGGGATTCTTTCTTCATGGCTTGACTCTGGAGGAAATCGTCGGACGCATCGAGCCGAGTCACTCGGAATTGATCGGCGTCTCCTGCATGTTCTCTCAGGACTGGCCGGTCGCCAAGCGGCTGCTCGCGATGATCCGCCGGCGGTTTCCGCGATCCCGGATCGTCTGCGGGGGAGAGCATGTCTCCGCGATGATGACGTTCACGCTGGAGGAGTGTCCGGCCGTTGACTTCTGCGTCTCCCGCGAGGGCGAGGCGACGCTGCTTGAGTTGGTCACGCGCCTCCAACATGGTCATCACGCCGCCGACAATTGGAGCGATCTTGCGGGCATCGCATATCGGGACGGTCGCGGCCGAATCGTTGTGAATCCGCACCGCCCACGCATAGCCGACCTCGACGACATCCCCTATCCCGCCTGGGACCTCGTGCCGATCGAGAAGTACCTGGCCTCGGGCAGCGGCTTCGGCGTGAACAAGGGACGAAACATGCCCATCGTCGCCTCGCGCGGCTGCCCCTACGCCTGCACTTTCTGCTCGAACGTGAACATGTGGACGCGCCAATGGGACGCACGCGACCCGATCAAGGTCGTGGACGAGATGGAGCACGACGTCCAGACCTACGGCGCAACCAACTTCGACTTCTACGACCTGACGGCGATCGTCCGAAAGGACTGGATCATGGCCTTCTGCGCCGAGCTTGATCGCAGGCGGCTCGGGATCAGCTATCAACTCCCCTCCGGCACGCGCAGCGAGGCAATCGACGAGGAGGTCGCCGCGTCCCTAAAACGGACCGGCTGCTGTCACATCGTCTATGCCCCGGAGAGCGGCTCGCAGCGGACGCTTCGGCGGATCAAGAAGCAGATCAAGCTCAGCCGCCTCTTCGACTCCATGCGGGCGGCGGTGAGGGCGGGCACCTTCGTCAAGGCCAACATCGTCCTGGGCTTCCCCGGCGATACCCACGTCGACATCTGGCGAACGCTGGCGTTTCTGGCGCGCCTGGCCCGCATCGGCGTCCACGACGTATTCATCTACACCTTCTCGCCCTATCCCGGATCGCCGTTATTCGAGGAGCTTCGCGCCAGCGGCAGGATTCGATCCCTCGACGAGAAGTATTTCTTTGATCTGACCGCATATATCAAGCTCACGCAGGCGATTTCATACACCGACCACGTCTCCAGCCCGGCGCTGGCCGGCTACCGCTTCTTCGGGCTACTGCTGTTCTATGGGCTTTCTTTCGCCTTGCGCCCGGGTCGGTTGCTCCGAATCCTGAAGAATCTGGCATGCCCGCAATCCGACACCCGGATTGAGCAGTTCATCAAGTCGATCCTTCGCCCGTCAGCCTCCTCCGGCCGCGGACTGGTCAAGGCGCGAAAACACGGCGCGATTCCAGTGCAGGCGCTGGGCGGCGCGGCGTGAGGCGGCGCAGATATTGCGCGGAACCGACGGAACGGCCGTTGCCGATAAGCTCGTGGCGGATCCGTTCGATCGCGCCATGGGTCCAACGATGAGATTCCTCCTCGTCACTTCCTGCCGGCGAGAATTGGTGAAGGTGTGGGTCTGCCAGGAGACCTCTCCGGTCGGCAGCCTGCTTCCCCCGGTGGACCTCGCCAGCATCGCGGCGACGATCAGGAGCAAGGGCCACGACGCTCGCATCGCGGACCTTCGCCTGGCCCGCGACCCCCTGGGTCATTACCTGGAGGTTTTGGACGCCTTCCGTCCGGATGCGGTCCTGGCCAACATCTCCACGACCGGCGCCGAGGCCGACTATGCCATGCTGGGGGTCACGCCGCGCGATGTCCGGCGGATATGCTTCGGGACCCACGTTCAATCGCTGCCCAAGGAGGCCTTCGCCAAAGGGGTCGACGCCATTCTGGTGGGCGATCCGGAATCGGCCCTGGCCAGCCTGATCGACCACGACATGGACGGGGAACCCAGTGACGGCGTGCTCACTCCGATTCGCCCGCAAAAGCCGCCGAGCCGCTGGGCCGACCTCGACACCATGCCGCTGCCGGCGCTCGACCTGTTGGACAACCGCGCCTACCACTCCTCGATCATCCGCCGCGGCAAGCCGTTCACGCTCATGCTCGGCAGCCGGGGGTGCCCCTTCTCCTGCACCTATTGCCTCTACCCCGTGCTGTTCGGCAGTGACAACCGGATGCGCAGCGTCAAACGCATCGTCGATGAGATGGAGCGGGACTACCGGCAGTTCGGCATCGAGGCCTTCTACTTTCTCGATGCGACGTTCAATCTCAAGGCCTCGCGCGTCGAAGAATTCTGTCGTGAACTCATCACTCGTCGGCTGCCCATCGAGTGGTCATGCAACATGCGGGTCGCGCCGGTGGATCGCGGCATGCTCGGTCTCATGAAGCGCTCCGGCTGCGACTGGGTCTTTTACGGCGTCGAGGACCAGGACTTTCTCGACGAGACCAAGAAGGCCACCACCAAACAGCAGACCATCGACGCCTTCCGGCTCACCAAGGAGGCCGGCATCAACACTGTGGCCTTCACCATGGTTTTTCCCAGGCCCGGCGTCACGGAGAAGTCCTACGCCCGCGACATGCTTCGGGTCCTCAAGACCCTCAAGGCCGATGCCTTTCAGTGCAATCTGTCGATCCCCTTCCCCGGGACCGAGCTATATCAGGACGAACTGGCCAAGGGCCCGCCGGAGAATCGCTGGCGTCTCTACGACCCTCATGGGCATGAGCTTCCCTACGACTGCGGCATCGACCTCGTCCAGGTCAAGCGGCGCATTTATCGCGGCTTCCTGCTCTCGCATCCGCTGCGCACGCTCAAGGCCGCCAGCCGGATGAACTACCGGGCCCTGGCATCCACGGTCTGGACCTTCGGCAAGGAGAACTTGCTCAGTGCCTTTGTCGGGCGAGCCGCAAAGCGACCTTCGCGCCGCCCAGTGGTGCGGCGCCACGACCAGCCGGCGGTCCCGGTCGAGGAGAAGCGCGGCTGCTGCTCGACCGGCGAAAACCAGCCGTCGCCAAAGCTCGTGCAGCTCAACCTGAGCCCCTAGACAGCCTTCATTGAGGGGCAGGGGCCCATCCATGGCCATTCACAGCCTGACCGTTCTTAACCGCCTGGCCAACGGCTATCTACGCGGCCGCTACAAACCGCTCTTCGCCGAGTTATCCATCACACTGAAATGCAACTACGACTGCGCCTATTGCGACCAAGACCGCGCCGCCGGGGGGCTTCCTTTGCCCGAGCTAAGGCTGGTCATCGATCGGCTGGCGGAGGCCGGCGTAAAGCGCGTTTCGCTCACCGGAGGCGAGCCATTCCTCCGTAAGGACCTCGAGGGGATTCTGGACCACGTCGCCGCCCGCGGCATGAAGAGCGCGGTGGTCACCAACGGCTCGCTGATCCTGCGGAAAGAACACCTGGTCGAGAGATTCTCCGAAATCTGCATCTCGCTGGACGGGATCGGCAAGTACCAGGGAACGAACCGCGTCCCCAGCCGTTTTGAGGACATGGAGGCCGCGATCGATTGCGTCCTGCGCCACGGTGTGCCGCTCAAGCTGTCGTTCATCATCTCTCGCTGGAACGCCGCGAAGGAAAACATCGATCTGATTTTCGACTATTGCAATCGCCGAAAAATACACTTCCTCATCACCTTTGCCATGCACGACGTGCCGTACCTCCACGACAAGAACGACAAGAACGTCTTATCGCTGCTGGATGAGGGTGCCTATCATGACCTCATCAACTACATCCTGGAGATTCATGATTCCAGCCCCTACATCCTGATCTCCAGGAAGGCTTACCTGGGGCTCCTACATTGGCCGGACACCCGGATGATGAGGATGTCGGCGGCCGACGTCTCCCGCATGGGCATCGAGGACTTCTCCCCCAAGCGCTGCCACTACGGCAAATACAGCCTCTTCGTCGGACATGACGGCCAGGTTGCCCCCTGCTGCATGACCACCGGGATCATCGGCCGCAGGAACCTGCTCACCGACTCGGTTGAGGACGTGCTCGGCTCCGTTCGTGAGCATGACTGCCTCAACTGCTACAACGTCTATTACACGCACATCAATCACCTGCTCTCCTGGGAGGGGCTGAACGTCGCCCTGATGCGGCGTCTGCGTCACACCGTCCACCTCTAGCCGGCATCAGGCCCGTGCCCCCATGATGCGATGGAGCCGTTTCCTCATCTTGACGGTTCTGGTACCCTCAATTGATCGTCGGGCGCGGCCCGGCGGTGGAGCCCCCAGGGACTCATGAGGAGGGTCGTCAGTTCGTGAGCCTCATCGACAGTGAAAGCCCGGTCACAGTTGCCGCTCCCGTCCAGGCCGGCACGGCCAAGTCCACCTTGTCCCGTTCGTCTTCGGAGCCTGGCTTTTCCGCGTCCGAACACCAGTTTCGGCAATCGGCGGTGCAGGCGATTGAAGCGGCAGGCGCGGGACGGATGAAGCCGCCGGACCCATGCGTTCCGCTTCAGGCCTTCCTGGTGCTGGATTTGTCGGTGCGAACGGTCATCTGGGCCAGCTCGATGGTCTTCACCGTCCTCGCGATCGGTGCGCTGGGGGCGTGGCCGGGCCAAGGGGTTGTCGGCGTGACGTCCGGCGTCGTATGGAAGTGGGGGGGGGTCTTTGCCGTTGGGCTAGTGCTCTACAATCTGATCTACGTTGCCGAGCTGTTGCTCCTCCGCCTGCCGATCCCGACCCCCAAGCAAGGGGTTTATTCCACAATCAACCCGCCCGACTTCCGGAAGCCCGCCGACCGCCAACTGCTCTACGCCTGTCTCATCGCCCTGTTGACCAAGGCCCGTTACGAGGCCCCGTTCCCTGGCTTCCTGGTCTTTCACATTGCCAACTTGCCGCCAATGCGTTGGCTGATGGGCCCGATCTTCGGCCCCATGAGTCGCTCGTGCTACGTGACCGACCCGGTCATCCTGGACCCGCACTTGGTGGAGATTGGACGAAACGTGGTCATCGGCTCCGGGGCGAACATCGCCGGACACTGCCAGTTGCCCGACATGGTCGCCATCCGGAAGACCATCATCGAGGACGACGTGGTCATCGGCGCCAACTCGACGGTTTTTGGCGGGGTGTTGATTCGGCGTGGGGCGATGGTCGCCGCGGGCAGCGTCGTGGCGCCGTTTACGATCGTCGGTGAGTGTGAATACTGGTCCGGCGTCCCCGCGGTCAAGCTCCGCACCTTGCCGAAGCCGCCTTATTTTTGAGCCCGCCGTTACAAGATCGGCCGTTCCCTACCGAACCTCCGTCGCCGCGAGCAGGGGTGTTCGCTCGGACTCCCGAATGGCCGCCGCGAGGGCGTCCTGCCTCACCTGAAAAACCCGGCAGCCGGCATCCTCGGCCAGGGGAACGAAAACCTCGGGCCGGGCCGCGATCCAACCTGCCTCCGGAGGGGCCGAGTCTCCCAAAAAGAAGCGATCGACCTCGAGCCGGCGCAGGTTTTGAAGCCACACGCGCTCATCCGCATCGTCGGATAGTTCGCCGTGGTACCTCGGCGAGGGATGGTCCGCCAATTCCCGGATCGACGCATGGACCACGCGGTTCTGCAATCGGGAGCCAAGCAGCGGATAGAGCATCCATCGCGTGCCTGAGGTGACAATGCTGTGCCGATCGTCGGGCCGATGCTTCCAGGCCGCGGCAATAACGTGTGAGGACGCCTCATCGTCGCAGGCCATCCAGCCAGCCACGAAGTCGCGGGGGATCTCGTGATAATCCGTGGCCGATGCGTAGCTCGCATAGCGGCGAATCCGCCTTGCCTCGTGGAGCCCGCCCACGCCCCAGCCCGCACAGGCGAAGAGCAGGGCCGCAGCCACCACGACCGCGGCCGGCCGCGCGATGATCCCGCCGCCGATATGTCTCAATTGGCCGCCATGCGCAAAGTACAACGCCAATAGGGCTGTAACGAGGACCACGGTCATCCCAAGGGCTGACAGGGGCTGCGAGTATTCTCCTCGCCACCCGTCGACGAAGACTGCGACCGTCAGAGGGGCGGCCGCCAACTGTCGCGGCCATCGCCATCGACTCATTTCCACTGCTGCCAGGCAGGCCACCACAGACGCCGGAACCGCCAGAAGGCGCTGAGAAGTCTCCAGCCAGCATCTCCGCACGTGTGCCGTCAGCCCAGAGCCCGGACCATAGAAGAGCGCCAAGCCGACAAAGGCCAGCGCCGCCAGGCAAATCATTACCCCTCGCCGCGGCCCCCGCCGTAGGATCGCCAAGAGCGCAAGCGGAATCAGCAATACATACTTGAATCCCCAGCTCAACGGCCCGTTGGAGAGGGTCAACGCGGCATGTTGCAGGTCGTCTGCTCTGGTGCCCCCGGGATATACGCGGAGTACTTCGGCCACGCGAGGCGAGCCGTCGAAAATGACTTGCCCACCGATCGAGAGTTCCAGCGGATAGAGTGGATTGCCTAACTCCGACCAGTTTCGCAGGTACTGGTAACCCCCCAGGACGAGGCCGATGATCAATGCGACCGCCAGCGGCCTCAACGCTTGCGCCGATCCAAAATGTCGTAATCCGATGACCGTCGCGGCCGCCAGCGCCAAACCCGACCAAGCCATGGCGCTGTATCGACAGCCCATCGCCAGCCCGAAAGCCGCCGCGCTCAGAAACAGGTCGCAGCGCTGCGCTGTCCGGGCAAACCTCGCGATGAATAGCAGCCCCGCGAGCACGCAGCCGCAAAGAAAAATGTCCGAATACTGCGTCGTAACCAAGGCCCACAGCGGCGGACTTAAGCAGACCAGCATCGGTGGCCAAAGGGCCATCCTCGGCCCGACGCCCAGTTCGCGTGACAGGGCGTAGAGGGCCAAGCCGGTCGCTAGCAGAACCGGCATGTTCACAAGGTTCAAGAACGCGTCGCTGTGAAACGGCAGAATGGCCCAGGCGGCCAATAGTTCGAAATTGATGGGGTAGGCCCGGTAGGTGTCCATGCCGCCCGGCGATGAGAAGGCCGCAAGCTCGCCAAGCTGCACCCAGCGGGCGGGAAGGAAGGCGTGATAAGTGAGCGAATCCCATGAAAGGGGGGGACAGCGCATCGCCCGTCCGACGGCCTGCGCCGCGAGAATCGCCACAACGCACGCCAATGCGCCGTATCCGTCCCCGATTCGATGTCTAAGCCGCTGGCCGATCGCGCCGGCCTCGTCGGCCACGGAAACGCTGCTCCGCAGCCGCCACGACGCTCCCATGAAGAGCAGACAGGTCAAGCAGACGGCGGCGGGCCGCAGGGCTCCGAATGCGCCGAGAATCTCGCAGGTCAGCACGATGAAGCCGGCGCCCACCACCGCGGCGACGATCAAGCGAACCGAGCACTCCTCACGCGGATAGAGCCGCGCGGCCAAGCGCCAGGCCGCCCAACCGAGCCCCAGCCACGAGATTGCGGCAGCCAGGCATCCGATGAACGCGTGCGTCAAGTCCACATCAGTACCGACGAAATGAAATCAGGGTCTCGACCTTCGGCACGAGCTTGTTCACCGCGAAATATGGCAGGAACGCGCTGCCGAACACCAGCGGGGCGCTGGGCTGGTACATATTGCAACTCTTGCAGAGCGGGATTTCCGCCTGCCGGCCGTCGATGTGCATCTGGCGAAGCCGCTGCATCTTCTCCCCGTTCCAGATGGACCCCAGCGACTCGTCCTTGACGTTGCCGATGGCCAAATCGCCGTTCACGTCCTGACAGCAGGGGACCACGGTTCCATCCTGCTTGATGTGCGGATTGGACCAGAGCCAATAGCACGGCCGCCGGCCAGGGTCGTTGCGGAACCGACCGACGGCGTCGCCGTTCGAACCGTGCCGCCCGGGGCTCTCGGTGGTGCCGCTGTAGGTCAGTTGCCGGATGCGTATGCCATTGACGCCCCGCACCCGCCACAGCCGCACGAAGGCCTTGATCTCCGCCCGCGTCTGCTCCATGCAGATGCACTGCACGACGGTGAATATCCTCGCCCCCAGCTCGTTCTTCCGCCGCAGAAACCTTCGAATGTTGGCGGAGACGTGGTCGAAATTCGCCCCCAGGCGCACCTTCTCGTAGGTCTCCTTCGTCGCGCCGTCGAAGGCGAAGATGATGTAATCCAGGCCGGATTCGAATATCCCGTCGACGACGCGGTCGGTCATTACCGTCCCGTTCGTGGAGATGCCGGTCCTCAGCCCGCGGTCATTGGCGATGCGGATCAGGTTGAAGATGTTCTTGTTCAAGAAGGGCTCGCCGTAGTCCTGCAACCAGATGAACTCGGCCTTGCCCGCCAGGTCGTCGGCGATGCGCTCGAACAGCTCCTGGTTCATGTCGCCGATCTGGCGGGTCATCTCCTGGCGCGGACAGAACACGCAATCGAGGTTGCAGTTGTTGGTCGGCTCGATGCCCACGACCGCCGGGTAGGAGGCCGTCTGGGCCCTCTTGAGGAGGTATCGCGCGGCCAGGCCGAGCCTCGACGCGATCATGTGGCGCACACCTCGGCCGGCGCGTGGCCCGCGAAAAGCTTCTTTTGCGAACGCGGTCGGTAGGTTTTCAGGATGTTGAGGATCACTCCCGGATTCAGGGAGTAGAGCAGGTTGAAGTCGTTCAGGCAGGGGATATGACAGGTCTTGCAGGGATGCCCCGCCGCGTGCTCCAACGCTCGCTTGACGCCGACCTTTAGCGCGTTCAGCGGCTTGATGACGTCCACCATCGCCGGGCAAGGATAGACGTCGCCGTTCGCATCGACGATCACGAAGTATTTCCCGGCGTTGCACGGGATGTAGTCGAAGTCCGGCTCCTTGCCGATGACCTTGTCCTGCGCAAACGGCAGCTTCCACTTGAGCGCGTACTCCAGCGACCGGCGAGAAAACAGCACGGGGTATCCACGCTTCTTGTACCCAAGTATCTGCCGCAACGCCGCTCGATACTCGGCATCCGAAGCCACGTACTCGGGGTGCTTGCGGGCCGTCGGACCGGCCTCCGAGATAAGCGTCGTGAAGCCCACTGCGATGCCCATCTCTCGTCCCAGGTTCATCAGCCAGTCGATGCAGCGAATGTTGTGGCGGTTCAATACGCAGGCGATCTGGATCGGTACGCCGCACTCGCGCACGACGTCGATCGCCTCCATGGCCTTTTGCCAGGAGCCGGCCCCGCGGGTCACGTCGTGCCCCGCTCGGTCGCCGTCCAGGCTCACGCAGACCAGGTCCAGCCGCTTGACGGCTTCGATCCGCTTGCGCACGTAGTAGCCGTTCGTGGTAATGGCGCATTCCGTGCCGCTCCCCTTGATGTGCGCGACGATCTCGTCGAAGTCCTTTCGGATCGTCGGCTCCCCCCCGACGAGGTTGAACCGTCTCGTCCCGAGATCAGTCAGTTCATCGATGATTCGCAGCACCTGCTCGGTGGTCAGGTCCTGCGGCGGCCGATGCGGGTAGTCGGCGTAGCAATAGTCGCACTTCAGGTTGCAGCGATTGGTCAGCGAGAATTGCACCTGAAACGGCACGTGCCGCTTGAGAAGCCTCGCCTGGAGGATCGGCAGGCCGAAATTCAGCTTGTTCCAGACTCCCGATACCGTGCGCTTTAGCTCGACACTCCGCATCCGGCTGACAACTCCAGGGCTGATCGTCTAGGAAATCCGTTCTTTGAATGGCGAGTCGGTGGGGGGTTGCCCCAGCACGGCTTCGTGTTCATCGACTGGACTTTGGCAACCGCTGGATTCCAACCAGCCGCTGGGCCGACGCCTTGCGGCTGCCACCAAGCTGGCCGGTTTGGCTGACCAGGTGGCCAGATTTGGCCAGGGGCGGCCGACCTTCTTCGGTCATGGTGATCAAGGTGGGCAGATATTGCCAGATTACTGCTAACTGCATTTTCCGCAAAAGATTATACACGATTTACTCAATAGATTACCCGGCAGAGGCGGCAGGAATTGATCCCAAGGAACACTGATTGCTCTATGTGCCGCTTCGGAGTGCCGCGAAAGCCTGCCCGCGTTCAGGCGCGCTGGGGGTGGGGTCAGGACACATCGGCAGGTCTGGAGGAAGCCCGTGTCGTCCAGCGCGCGTGCAAGAAGGAGCAACGGATTCGTTTTGCTAACCACGGTCTGGGCCTTGGCGGCGGCGCCCGCTGTTCAAGCCCAATCGAGCGGCGCAGCCACGGCAAGCGTCACATCCGTGGGTGCGGCGCAGACCGGCGCGCCGGCCTTGCGGGGTGGACCGGGGCATCACACGTTTGAAATGCTTCGCGATGGAAATCCACTTCACGTGGATTTTTCGGCGGCGGATTCGGGGGTCGCTGGCTTGCGAGGAGTTCAGCTCCCCGAACCTCCGCTCGCTACCGGGCCATACATCAACTTTGAGAGCCCGCTGATCCAGGCCCTTGCCCTGACCGCGGATGGTCAGACGCTCCTGGCCGTCAATCCCGCGAACGGCACACTGGTGGCCCTCGACGTCGCCGACCAGTTGGCCCGCGTCGCCGAGATTCCCGTGGGCATCTCGCCGTGCAGCGTGGCCATCCAGCCCGGCACCGGCGACAACATCGCCTGGGTGGCCAACCACATCTCCGACAACGTGAGCATCGTCGATCTGGCCGCGGGGAGAGTCATCGCCGTCATCGAGGTCGGCGACGAGCCGGCCACGATCCTTTTCGACGAAGTCGGCCAGTTCGCCTTCGTCGTCCTTCAGGGGAGTCCGATCGCCAGCGAGGGCGAACCCGTCGTGCAAGACGGCGCCCTCGTGGCGATCGATACCGTTACACGTCAAATCGTCAGCGCGCTGTGGTTGGACGTGAATTCGCCGAGGACCGCGGTCATCAACCACGGCTTGGGCCACGTGGTCGTCGCCGGACTCTTCACCGGCAATAACACGACGGTCGTCGGGCATCCCGTGGCCATCCGATTTGCGCCGCCGAATGATCCGCCCGGCAGCTCCTGCGACCCCAACTGCCTCAATGACTGCTTTTTCTTCCCGTTGTTGGGCGTGGTCCAGGCCTTTAGTCAGACCTCCGGTCTGTTCGGCCACCCGCTGCTGTCGCCGTGGCCGGACCTGCACGAGGACCCGCAGTTTCCGGCCGGGCCCTTCGTGGAGCGCATCGTCGCGGACGCCGGACATCCGGCCGACGCCGATCATCCCTGGCAGCAGATCGTGGAGTTGCTGTCCGACGGCAATGGCCAGCCCGATCCGGGGATGGTGGCCGCGCTGAACGCCGAGTTCGGCCTGGTCAACGCCGACGAGATCATCGCCGCCATCATCAACGACGCCAAGGACTCGGTCGATCACGACCTGGCCGTCGTCGACGTCTCCGACCCCGCCGGGGCCGGGCTTTCGCTTGTCCGGCACGTGGAGAACGTCGGGACCGTGCTGACCGGCATGGCGCTCAATCAGATCGGCGAGATATTCGTCGCCAACACCGAGGCCCAAAACCTCACCCGGCTGGAGGCGAACCTTCGCGGCCGGCTGGTCGATCACCGCGTCACCATCGTACTAAATCCGCACCTGCCCGAAGCGCTGGTGCATCCCCAGGACCTGAACGCCGGCATCCCCGGGTTCACCGATGTCGGCGCACCTAATCCGCTCGCCCAACAACTCGCCCTGGCCCAGCCGCAGGCCATCGCCTTTGACGCCGGTGGATCGAGGGCCTATGGGGTGGCGTCCGGCTCCGGACGTCTGTTCGTGCTCGACGGCCTAACAGCGAACGTGCTTGGCCGGGTCGATGTCGGAACGCTGCCGACGTCGGTGGCCGTCGATTCGGCGGAGCAGCGTGTCTTCGTCATGGACCGCCTCGACTACACCGTCTATCAGGTCGATGTCGCGGATGACGAAGACATGCAGGTCCAGCTTCGCCGAACCCTCTTCAATCCTGAGCCTGCCGAGATTCCGCTCGGAAGGCCCTTCCTCTATAGCACGCGCTTCAGCAACAACTTCTCCTCTGCCTGCGCCACCTGCCACACCGAGGCCCATCTCGACGGCATGGCCTGGGACCTCGGCGACCCGGCGGGCACGATGCAGCCCGCCACGCCGCCGCTGCTGGCCGGCAACCATCCGCTCAAGGGGCCGATGGTGACGCAATCGCTGCGCGGGTTGCAGGATCACGAGCCGTTCCACTGGCGGGGGGATCGGCCGGTCTTCCAGGACTTCAATCCGGCCTTCGTCGGCTTGCTCGGCGGAGAGGAGCAACTGCTTTCCGAGGACATGGACGCCTTCACTGACTTCATCAAGACCGTTCGTTATCCGCCGGCGCCCTATCGCAATCGCGACAACAGCTTTAAGGACCCCGGCGGTCTGAACGGGGGCCTGCTCTTCGGCATTACCGAGAGCCAGAGTTGCAACGCCTGCCACCTCGCCAGCCACGCGGGCGCTCTCCCCGGTCCCGGCCAAGATCAGGGCTTCAGCTACGTCGGCGGCATTTTCTTCGCCCAGACTCAGCTCGTCCCCCAGAGTCGCGGCGGCAACAAGAAGTTCCGCAACGAGAAATACTGCGGCTTTGGGCTGTTGCACGACGGCCGCGAGGAGAGCGAAGACAACGGCCACCCGCTCCAGACCTTCCTCCAGCAGTTCTTCTGCAACTTCAACGCCCAGCAGCGCCTGGACCTCATCGCCTTCATGGAGGCCTTCCCCACGGAGGTCGATCCGGTCGTGGGCTGGCAGGTGCTGGCTACGGCGACCGTCGATCAGCCTATCGCCGCCTCCGTGCTGAGTGACGTGAACCTCATGATCGCCCGCCATGCCGAGGCCGAGAGCGCCTGCGACGTCGTGGCCAAGGGTGTCGTCGGCGGAGTACCCCACGGGTACACCCTGATCGCCACGGAGCCGGGGCCGGTCTTCCAGTCCGACATCGACACCGCGCTGTCGCTTAGCGGTCTCATCGCGTCGCTCGGAAGCGGTGATTCGCTGATCTTTACGGCCGTGCCGCCGGGATCGGGCAAGCGCCTCGGCATCGATCAGGACACCGACGGCATGGGCGATGGTCTCGACCCGACCCCGCAGCACGACGACGACGGCGACGTGAACCTCGACGGCCTCATCGCCGGCACCGACATCCAGGATTTCATCATGGTGACCCTCAACAGCGGACAGGCCCCATTCGCCAAGTTCCACGCGGCGGATGTGGACAACGACTTGGACGTCGATAGCGACGACCTCGACGAGTTCCTCTTTCTCCTTCTCCTCCCCCTGTAGAGGGCCAGGCTCGGATCGCCCCGCTGCTGCGGCGGGGTCGATCCGGGCAGGGCAGTCTTCAATTCAGGCACTGATTCGAATTGACATCGAGCGCGGCGTCGGAGCCGCGGCCGTTATTCCCGCATCGCCCCGGAAAGCGCCGGGACCGCGGCAGGGCCGGGGCCGAAGAGAATCTGCCGCCACTTGCGCAGCGCGTCAACCGCGATGATTACCGTCAGCAGCAGCATCACCGTTGCCAGGGCGCACATCAGCTTGAGCATGAACACCTGCGCTTCAGGGGCCGTCGCTGTTTCGCGCCACCAGCCCCGGATGCTAATCACGCCGGCCGTCAGCACCGTGACCAGGACGAAGACGAACGGGATTCCGGTGCACAAGGCATAGAGGCGCCTGCGGGCATTGTTCAGGATGTAGGTGGTCCCGACGGCCAGGGCGATGGCCGCCAGAAGTTGGTTCGCGATCCCCAACATCCGCCACAGAGTCTTGAGGTCGCCGCGATACAAGAGATACCCCCATCCGAAGCAAACCAACAGGCTCATGGCCACGTTCATGGCCCAGTTGGTCCTGCCCGTCGCCTCGCGCCGGCCGGATAATTGCGACGCCGTCTCCTGAAAGACGAATCGCGCCACGCGGGTGCCGGTCTCAAGGAGCGTAAGGATGAAGAGCGCTTCGAACATGATGGCGAAGTGATACCAATAGGCCATCAGCTCCTTCATCCCCGGCATGCTGGAGAAGACCTTGGCCATGCCGACGGCGAGGGTCACGGCGCCGCCGACTCGGCCGGTCAGCTTTTCATGCGTGCCCTGCTCCAGAGCGGTTAGCTCTTTCGGCCGTAGGTCCCACTGCCCCGCGGTCTGGTGGTCGGCAACCAGCTCCGCGTATGCCGCCTGCCCGGCCACGGTGTCCTGGGGGACATTGATCGCGAAGTAGTCGCCGGGCTCCAGGGCGCAGGCCGCCACCAGAGCCGTCACCGCCACGAAACCTTCCAGCACCATCGCGCCGTAGCCGATCGGCCGGACGTCGGATTCCCGGTAGATCATCTTCGGCGTCGTGCCCGAAGCGATCAGGGCATGGAACCCTGATACCGCCCCGCACATAATGACGATGCAGATGAAGGGCCAGACCGTCCCGGGGATCACCGGACCGCCGCCGGACACGAAAGGGGTGGTTGCGGGCATCTTCAAGGTCGGGTGGGCGAAGAACATGCCGGCCGCGAGCACCACCATGACGCCGATCTTCATGTACGAGCTGAGATAGTCCCGAGGGCACATCAGCACCCACACCGGCAGGATCGAGGCGATGGCGGCGTAGATCGGCAGCATCAGCGAGAGCGTCTTCGGCTCGAACAACAGAAAGCGCCCCGCGCCCGATTCCGCGAAAGGCTGTCCCAAGAACACCCCGGCCAGCACGATGACCACGCCGATCGCCGAGGCCTCGGCCACCTTGCCCGGCCTGATCTTGTACATCCACAACCCGGTGAGCAGCGCCGCGGGGATCGTCACCACGATGGTGAACATGCCCCAGGCGCTCTCCGCGAGGGCGTTCACCACCACAATCGCCACGCTGGACAACGTGCACACGATGATGAACAACGTCGCGATCGACGTCGTCACGCCGGCGACCGGGCCGATGTTGAGCCGGGCGATCTTCGGCAGCGAGAGCCCGTCCTGGCGCACCGATGCCCAAAGAATCACGAAGTCGTGCACCGCGCCGGCCAGGCAGGCGCCAATGACGATCCAGATGTATCCAGGAAGGAAGCCCCATTGCGCGGCCAGCACCGGCCCGATGAGAGGTCCCGGCCCGGCGATGGCGGCGAAGTGGTGGCCGAAGAGGACCCACTTGTTCGTCGGGTGGTAATCCACGCCATCGTTGAGCCGATGGGCCGGCGTGGCCCGTCGATTATCGAGAACCGCGACCTTCGCGGTCAGGAAGGCGCCATAGAACCGGTAGGCCACGGTGAAGGCCGCCAGGGCTCCAACCACCAGCCATAGCGAATTCAAGGCCGTACTCCCATCCCGCAGTCAGCCACGTTCCGTGTGGAGTGGACGACGCAGAACCAACCGCAGTTTATGCCAAGCTATCTCGCCGCGCCTGAGCAGGCAAGAGATGCCCGACGATGGTGGGGGAGGGGGGAGTGCTACGAAGATTCCGGACCGATATTCACGATTCAGGCGGCCGGATCGACCTTGGCGATTTGCTCCATGATCTCGGCGGGATCGGGTCGATCATGAATCAGCCGAGCCAAGTGCCGCCAAACGATTCTTCCCTGTCGGTCGATGAGCAAATGAGCGGGCACGGCAATGTCGCTGCCGCCGGGGCCGGCGCCGACGTGCACCAGGTCGTACATCCGCAGGACGGATCGATCTTCATCGGAGAGCAGGTGGTGATTGAACTCCAAGCGCTGGCGAAGGGCGAGTGAATCCTCGGGCGAATCCGTGGAGACCACGATTAGCCGTCCGCCGCGTCGCTTAAGCTCTTCACTCACTTGTTGGAGCCCGACGAGCTCCGCGACGCAGATCGGTCACCAATGTCCGCGATAGAACACCAGGAGCACCGGTCCGGTAGCATAAGCTTTGCTCAGGGTGGTGGGTGTGCCGCTCTCGTTTGGAAGGACAAAGTCCGGCGCTGTCTCCAATCTGGCGAAGCTGGTCGGCTGCGGCAGCTTCGCCAACCAGAATAACGCGAAGGTGAAGGTCGCGAGCAGCACGACGTTCGCCGCCGCAACCACCTTGACCCGCAGCCTCCGGTCACGTCGCAGGGCCAGGAAGCCCATCGCGACGCCGACGATCATTAGGGCGAAGGCCGGCGCGCCGCTCGATCTAGCCCAGGGGATTGACAACATGGTGGTGTAGAGGGCCGGCCCGGCGAATTGCAGCAGGAATCCGACAAGCGCCAAGAGCATACGGCGGCCGGCGGGGGGGCTTTGTTCGTGGCGGGCCGGAGTCTCGCTCATGCCGAAGAGCATATCGCGGCGGCCGCGGCATTCAAGCCGGCAGCCGATCGACCCACGATCGCTCCGGTACATCGCGAATGCAGATACAGAATTCTGTAATTATCGAAGATCGGCGCTGCCGATGGCAACTATAAGGAGACATTGCAATTGGCTAAAAAGACCCAGGCAACGAATGTGGCTCGCCGATCGCGGGTCAGGCCGCCGACGGGAGCGCGGCGACGCCGATCGAACGTCACGGAGCGTATCCACCGGCCATCCCCGGGCGATGGTCTTACCGGACCTCGGAAGGGGGGTCGCGTGGCCCGCATGGACGCGTCGGCGCTGTTCCCAACACTGTCCTCTTCGGCCCATCGCTACGGTCTGGCCATTGTCCTGGCCATCGCCGAGCGTCAGGGAGAGGACGCCCAACTCGAGGTCGCCCGCCTGGAAAGGTTCGCCGCCAAGCCCGGACGGGGACCGAAGTCGGCATTTGTCCAGCTCGCCGATGCAGCAGGCATCGCCAAAACACTTGCCGGACTGGCTCACCCGGATCGCGTCCGCATTGGCCGAGCCATCCTGCTAGGCTCGCACACGCATCAGCTTCTGAGGGAGGCGGTCGGAATCAAAACCGGGCCGCTCTATCACCACCTTCGGGCACTGGAGCGTGCCGGGCTCATCACAATGGCGGATCGAAACCAATACGGCCTCACGCGAATGGGCCGGGCAGCGATTCTTACATCGACCAGCCTCGCGGCGGCCGGAAACGGCGGGTCGGGAAGCTGGGAGTCGCGTCATTTGCATTGCCGCAGCACGATCCAGAGGAACGGACGAAGCAAGGCCATGAAGGCCCGGAATCGCGGGAAACTCAACGTCCCATAAGATATCTTATGTTGCACTGGGCGGGGGGGCTGCGATCCAGCGGGCGGCTCGGCTACCTACCGACGCTTCCGAAGATGGCCCGCAGGTCGATCGATTCCCACTGCACGAATTGGCGATTGGTCGTCTCGAAGCTGTAGCTATTCATCCGCTGGGCGGCGGCATCCGTCACATACACCAGTTCGGTGTTTTGGGTGAACTGGCCGGTCACAACGATGTAGTCTCCTCCTCGGTCAATCTGGCCGATGCCCAGGGCTGCGTTTTCACTGCCCAATGGACCTAGCAGCACGCCCACGAGCAACACCGTCGCGGTGATGGTCAGCACGCCAATGGCGAGGTTCTGATTGTCTTTCATAGGGGCTCCTATAGGTATCGAGCGGCGGATACGGTCTAACGCCCGCCGCGGAAGTCCTTTTGTAGGTCCCGATAACCGGCATGGAAAAGTCGCCGATTGGTTTGCTCGCGGTTCGGCACGAAAACGTGCAGACGCCGCTGCGACAGATCGACCACGTACAGCCCGTCCACGCCGTCGCGTATCTCACCGGCCACGATCACGAAGTTCTGACCCAGCGGAGCCGCCTGAGCATAGGCCCCCGGCAGCCGCCAGCTACCCAGCACCAGCACGGCCAGCAGGATGACATTCAATCCGGCCAGGAGGATGATCAGGGATCGTTTGCTCATCGAATCGCTCCGTACAACCCGCCGGCCCCGGTCGGCGTGACGCTACCGTGAGGTCTTGTCCTTGCCGCGTTTGCTTGCCTTGAATCCGATGGCCAAAGCCGCCAGTAGGAACCCCCCTGCCAGGGCGTACTCAAGGACCGGCTTCCTCGTCGGCAGCAGATTAATGTTCTCCGCGGTCACCGACCCGTCATTCTGTTGACCAAAGACCGGCTGGGCCACCAACATCGTCAGCAGCAAGATGGAAATCAGGATTCTAAGCGCGATCATCCGCGGCCTTGGGCCTCCGCGCCCATTCTACTCACGACTCCAAATGATCGCAAAGCCCAAGTGGGTCCTTCGGCCGATCCCGAGGGTTTTTCTATGAGCACGAAGCGGCGGGCCAGGTAACTTCCAGGCGGCGGCTGAGCCGGCGAAATACCTCGCGGGGAATCGCGATCGTATCCCATCGCTTGGAGAGTTGCCTTTGATGTCGGGCGTACTCCGCCAGCGACACGGTCCAGAAGCTGTAGCGCCGTCCGGCGAATTGAATGACTTCGGGCTTGGGCCCAGCGTCGCCGGTCTCCCTACCGCCCCCGCCTTCGGCCAGCCAGTATCCGAAGACGAACATGCCTGTATAGCCGGGACCAAAGACGCTCTCCCACGCCTGGAGGCCATGCAGGTCCGCGCGCGTGACCCAATTCTTCTGCCGGCAATCGCTCTGGGTCGATCGCCGAACCGTCTTTCGTCCCTTCACGTCTACCAGACATGCCTGCCCTTCCCGCGGATAGACGATGTAGTCGAAGGCTTTCGTGCCCAGCCGGCCCTTCACGAAATGGCGTGCGTCCTCCACGGCAACGAACGGCGTGCCGCGCTCCAGGAGATACTTTTCAAAAGCTAACTCGTAATGGCTGCGTCGAGACGACATCGGCCGGTCCGTCCGTCAGCAATTCCATAATCCTGTAATATCAATATTACAGAACTTGATCAACGGCGCCCCGCGTCGCCGGCGATCTTAACCGGCCCCCTTCACCGAGCCAAGCTGCGAGCCCTTTGGAATCGCGAGGCGATGATATACTTCCACGCATGCGAGTCGTCGCCGGCCGGTTCCGTGGACGCAGCCTGACCGCCCCGCCGGGGGAGGAGACCCGGCCAATCCTCGACCGCGTCAAAGTGGCGCTTTTTGACTGGATCGGCTCTCAATTGGCACTGCCCGGTTCATTACCCCCCATCCGCGTGCTCGATCTCTTCTGCGGAGGCGGCAGCCTGGGGGTTGAGTCCGTCTCCCGCGGCGCGACGCACTGCACCTTCGTCGATCGCAGCCGGGCCGCAATCGACGCACTCAGGACAAATCTGGAATCCCTGGGGCTCTTGTCGTTAGCGACGGTCGTCTGCAGTGACGCCGGTTCAGTGCGACTGCTGCCGCGTGACAGCGCGAGCTTCGACCTTGTCTTTCTCGATCCCCCCTACCGGCTCAGTGAAGACCTTGGGCCGGGCTCGGTCATGGATCGGGTGCTTCGAAGGCTAGGCCGGGAAATCCCGATCAGCGACGCCGCGATGTTGCTGTGGCGGCATCCGAGCAAAACGACGCTCCCTGACGGGCTGGCCGGCGGATGGGCTTCATCGGAGCGGCGCGCCTGGGGTACCATGGCCGTGACCATGTTGACCCGCACGACTCAGGTGCTCCCATGAGCCAACCCCCGTCGCGCTCGAGCGGCGCGATGCCCCTGCGCGATGCCGCCACCCGCGTCGTTCGGGTGTTGCAGTCGGCCGGCCACGAGGCGGTTTTCGCCGGCGGCTGCGTTCGCGACATGGTCATGCGTCGCAGGCCGAGCGATTACGACGTCGCCACCGCCGCGACGCCGCGCCAGGTCCTCTCCCTTTTTCGCCGCACGCAGAAGGTCGGCGCGAAATTCGGCGTCGTCCTGGTCAGGCTCGGCGGACATTCCATCGAAGTCGCCACCTTTCGCAGGGACCTTCAGTACGCCGACGGCCGACATCCAGTCGCCGTCCAGTTCACCGACGCCCGCGAAGACGCCCTGCGACGCGATTTCACCATCAACGGAATGTTCTACGACCCCATTAGCCGGCAGGTCGTCGATCACGTCGGCGGCCGAGCCGACATTCGCCGGCGGATCATTCGGGCCATCGGCGAGCCCGCTCGGCGCTTCGCGGAAGACCATCTGCGGATGCTGCGGGCCATTCGGTTCGCCGCGCGACTGCGATTCAAGATCGACCGCGCGACCTGGTCGGCCATCAAGGCCCATGCTCCCGACATCGCCAAGATCAGCTCGGAGCGAATCCGCGAAGAACTCGACATGATTCTCACCGATGCCGCCAGGGGCCAATCATTTGAGATGCTCCGTGACAGCGGCCTTCTCGAACACCTGTGGCATGGCGCGGGCCGCCTAACCGCCCATGCCGATCGAACCTCAAGCTTCCTCAATGCCCTCCCGGCTCGCGCGAGCTTCGAGCCGGCCTTCGCCGCATTGCTGCACCGTTTCTCGCCTGCCGAGGTCGTCGCGGCTTGCGATGCGCTGCGATGCAGCAATTTCACCCAACGAACGGTTGCGTGGCTGGTCGCCAGGCTCGAAGACGTGCTGACTCCCGACGATCTTTCGCTCGCCGACCTCAAGATGCTCATGTCGCATCCGGCCTTCGGCGATCTGCTCGTCCTTTGCGGTGCCCGATTGAAGGCCTACGGCCTGCCGACGAGTGCTTACCGCAAGCTGTCGCGCCGCGCGAAGGTGATTCGTCCACAGGACGTCGCCCCCCCACCGCTGCTGACCGGCCACGACCTTGAGCGGCTTGGCGTCAAGGCCGGCCCCATCTATAAGAAGATCCTCGACCGCGTCTATTACGCCCAACTGGACGGCCAAGTGAGCAATAAGTCGGCGGCCCTGGCGCATGCCCGTCAACTGCTGGAGGAGGGGTAATTGCCCATGCTCGCAAACGGACACAATCCCTTATGCAGGCCGCGGGTTCGCCAGTGTGGCCAGGCAGTGGCGCCGGCTGCTCTGGCAATGCTTCTCTGGACGGGCTGTGCCCGCCCGGGCGATCCGTTGATTCACCAGATTGTGTCGGATATCTCCGAGGAGAGCATCCGCACCAGCGTCGCCACGCTTGCGGCCTTCGGGACGCGGCACACGACAAGCGAAACAGAACGCGAGGACCGAGGCATCGGAGCAGCCCGACGCTGGATCAAGGCGGAATTTGATCGCTACAGCGCCGAGTCCGGCGGGCGGCTGCAAGTTGAGATGCAGTCATACCTCCAGCCCGCCGACGGCCGGCGCATCCACCGCGACGTGGAGATCGTCAACGTCGTGGCCACGCTGCCGGGGCTTGATCCGGTCGGCTCCGGGCGAGTCTATGTCGTCAGCGGACACTACGACTCAATCCCCAGCGATCCGGCGGATTTCACTTCCGAAGCGCCGGGCGCAAACGACGACGCCAGCGGAGTGGCTGCCGTGTTGGAGTTGGCCCGGGTCATGTCGAAGCATTCCTTCGAGGCCACGCTCGTCTTTGCCGCGGTCGCCGGCGAGGAGCAAGGGCTATACGGCTCGGCCCACATGGCGAAGAAGTACAAGGCCGACGGCGTGAACGTCGCCGGCATGTTCACCAACGACATCATCGGAAACACCCTCGGCGGCAACGGGATCCGTGACACGACTCACGTCCGCGTGTTCAGCGAAGGCGTCCCGGTGGTCGAGAGCACGCAGGAAGAGCGCGACCTTCGGCTGGCCACGGGCAGCGAGAACGATTCTCCGGCCCGCCAACTCGCGCGATTCATCGATGAGACGGCGGACCTGTACACCCCCGGCTTTGATGTCGTGCTCATTTACCGGCGTGACCGCTTCCTGCGCGGAGGCGACCACACCTCGTTCAGCAAGGAGGGTTACACGGCGGTGCGCTTCTGCGAGATGAACGAGGACTACACCCACCAGCACCAGGACGTCCGCCTGGAGAGCGGTATCCAGTACGGCGATCTTCCCTACTTCGTCGATTATCCGTACATCGCCCAGGTGGCGCGAGTCAATGCCGCCGCCCTGGCCGCTTTGGCCCTGGCCCCGGCGCCGCCGGCCAACCTCCGGGTCATCACCGCCAAGCTCGAATACACGACGACTTTGCAATGGGACCCGGGCTTCGAGGCGGACCATGCCGGTTACGAAGTCGTCTGGCGAGCCACGACCTCGCCGATTTGGGAGCACTCCCAAATGCTCGGCGTACAAACGGGCTGCAAACACCCACTCTCCAAGGACAACTACATCTTCGGGGTACGGTCCATCGACAAAACGGGGCACCGCAGTGTTGTGGCTTATCCCCGCCCCTCCCGAGACTGACTTTCCGCCAGCAAATACACGTTTCATCAAGAGTATCGCCCCGCCGTAAGCCAGACAGCGGCCGATAACACAGTCTGTCGTCATTCCGGCCGGCAATTACTGCGCTCGCATCAGATTGTGTTTCATCCGGTCCCCGCTGAAGGCCGACGTATGTGCTAAGTCAATTGGGAAGACTGCGTATTTCGAGCACGTCGCTCGGAGACGATCACCATCACAAGGGACTGCGCCGGTTTCTGGTGTGCTCCGCGTTTGCACACTCAACGGAGTCGTGACTACGTGCGCATTTTCGGTCGGGGAATTGAATCGATTAGCAAATTGTTTTGGTGTGCTCCGCGTTCGCGCGCGCTTTGTAATTTGGAGTGCGCGCGCTTTGTCGCATGCAAAAAAGTATTGAAAACATTGCGCGTTTTGCTTGAAAGCGCAGAATGAAGTTTGGTAGTATGCAAAGCGTTGAGGGGATAGGCACCCAAACAATCGATCGCACTTGAGCCAGGCTTGTCGCTTCGCCAACGAAGCGCATAGCTGGCAAATCTAACGGGAGAAGGAGAAATGAGAAACAGTTTTGCGAGACACCTAGTGCTGTATGTGATGGTCGCGGGCGTCAGCATCGTCGCATTTCAAGGCGCGGCGCAAGCGGTAACGATCCTGCCGGGTCTTTACATACTGAATAATCACCCCGACGCGGTGATCGATCCGCCGCCCTATGGCCTGCGGCTTGACGAGCTCTACGACGTCACCCCGAACGCCAACGGCGTAGACCACTTCACCTTCGATTTCGACGATCCCCAGTCCGACATGAGGTTGATCTACGACGACATCAACCAGACCATCACCATTTTCGGCCAGGCCTACGGCGGTCGCGATTTCGGCAACTCCTATGTCAATGACGTCTATCTCGGCGTGTACGAGATCAACTTCGTCTATGACATGAACGTCGGCCTGGTTCCCGGCGATGACGACATCTGGTCCACCGGCCCGAACCACGCCAATACCGGCACGATCGAGACGCCCCTCGGCGACACTTTCACCCTCTCCGACGTCCAGGCGACCAATTACACCTTTCGATTCGGTGACGAGGACGACGACCTGGGACATCGAGGGCATAACGGCATTTCCGGTTGGGGGTGGCTGGCCGTTGACGGCGAGCGCCTCAGCCGCGGACAAGATGACTGGATCTTCACCGCAAAGTACGTCCCTGAGCCCAGCGCCATCGCTTTCGTCGGCTTCGGTCTGGTCGTCATGACAGCTCAGCGTCTGCGGCGACGCTAAGTCTGCCGCCGCCGTTCTCCCATAACGTCGATCGCTGAGAGGGTCGAAATGGCCCTTGAAGCGATCGACAGATTCTCACAGACGTGGACACGAAGTGTTCTCGGACGGAGTCCGAACGCCGCGAGGAGAGCGTCGCCCTATCGGACCGAGTGGATTGCGAGAGGAAAGTCGGGCTCAATCGGCGGGTCTCAAAAAAGCGCGCCGCCTGGTGCCAAGACGATGACATCATGCGTCCTCTAATTCTCGTTAGCGCCGGATTGAAAGAGAAGAACGTCCGCGTTGAATGAATGTAGATCTTTATGCGAAAACACGGCTCCACGAGCTTGAACGCAGGCGAGCAAGTTTGCTACGATGGGATTCCCAAGAGGGGGAATTCCCAACAGGGGGGATATCCACAGAAACTCATGAGGCTTCTCGACCGGCCCCGCGCCAAGTGCCGAGGCCGGCGATCCTCGCAGGAGTGAATTTCATGAAGTCGAGAACTATTCAAGCGGCGTTCGTGGTCATTGCTATCCTCAACGGCTTCGTCTTCGCCCCGGCCACGGCCGAGGCGGTCACGATCTTGCCGGGGCTCTACAAACTACACAATCATCCCGATGGGGCCGTCGATCCCCCACCTTACGGCATGCGCCTCGACGAGATTTACAACGTCTCAGGCGGGCTCGACATCTTCACATTCGACTTCGATCACCCCGACTCGGCCATGACTCTCGTCTACGACGATGTCAACCAGACCATCACCATCGACGGCGTCGCTTATGGCGGCCGCGACATCGGCGGGAGCTACGCGAATGATGGATACCTGGGGACTTACGACATCCATTTTGTCTATGACATGAACGTCGGGGTGGTCCCCGGCGACGACGATTTGTGGTGCACGTCGCCCAATCACACCAACACCGGCACCATCCTGACGCCACTTAATGACTCCTTCAATCTTTCCGACGTCTCGTCCGGCAGTTACACCTTCCGCTTTGGCGATGAGAACAACGACCTTGGGCATCGCGGTTTTGACGGAATCTCCGGCTGGGGCTGGCTGGCCCTTAACGGCACCCGATACTCACAGGGCGCCGACGACTGGCTCTTTACCGCCGAGTACATCATTCCCGAGCCGTCCGCGATCGCCTTCCTGGCCATCGGTCTTGTGGCCATGAACATCCACAGGTTGCGAAAACGCTGAACTTCCCACAAACCATCTGCTCCTGCTCCGAAAGCCCGCCCACGACCGTGTGGCGGGCTTTCTCCGTTTATCGGCAGTCTGATAAGGAGGTTCGGGCTCGGGTCCGGACCGCCGCAAACACCACGCCTCGCCTTCACATGCCCCGGCATCGCCACTTCAGCCGAATGCCCTAGTCAGCGCCCGTCGGGTACAATCGCCGCCGCGCGATCCGCCAGAGCCGCGATCCACGGAACAACGACGGTTTCATTCAGCCATCCCATGCCGAAACGCGAGGATATCAAGACCATCCTGGTGATCGGCTCCGGCCCGATCGTGATTGGCCAGGGCTGCGAGTTCGACTACAGCGGCACGCAAGCTTGCAAGACCCTTCGGGCCGAGGGCTACCGCGTCGTCCTGCTGAACTCCAACCCCGCCACGATCATGACCGACCCGGAGTTCGCCGACCGCACCTACGTCGAGCCGATCGCCCCCCAGTTCATTGACAAGATCATGGAATTCGAGCGGACCCGCGGCCAACCGATCGACGCGCTGCTGCCGACGCTCGGAGGCCAGACCGGCCTCAACTGCGCCATGGAGGCTCACGAACAAGGGATCCTCGGGCGGCACGGGGTCGAGGTCATCGGGGCGTCACCCGAGGCCATCGCCAAGGCCGAGGATCGGACGTTGTTCAAGGAGGCCATGCAGCGGATCGGTCTGGACGTCCCCATCAGCGGCACGGCCCATTCATTGGACGAGGCTCGACAGGTCCTCTCCGACGTGGGACTGCCCTGCTGCATTCGGCCGGCCTACACGCTCGGAGGCGAGGGTGGTGGGTTCTGTGAGACGATGGAGGAGTTTGAGCGAATAACCGCCCGTGGCCTGTCGCAGTCGCGCATCGGCGAGGTCCTCATTGAGGAGGGCCTCTCGGGATGGAAAGAGTTCGAGCTGGAGGTCATCCGCGACCGGCGCGACAACTTCGTCGTGGTATGCGCGATCGAGAACCTCGATCCGATGGGCGTACACACCGGCGATTCCATCACCGTCGCGCCGGCCCAGACCCTGACCGACCGCGAGTACCAGCAGATGCGTGACTCCGCCAAGGCGATCATGCGCGAGATCGGCGTCGACACCGGCGGCAGCAACGTCCAATTCGCCGTCTGTCCGGCCACTGGACGACAAGTCGTCATCGAGATGAATCCGCGCGTTTCCCGATCCAGCGCCCTGGCCAGCAAGGCAACCGGCTACCCCATCGCCAAGGTGGCGGCCAAGCTCGCCGTGGGATACACCCTCGACGAGATACCGAACGACATCACCCGGACGACCCCCGCCAGCTTCGAGCCGGCGATCGATTACTGCGTCGTGAAGATTCCGCGCTGGACGTTCGAGAAGTTCCCCGACGCGGACGAAACCCTCACCACTCAGATGAAGAGTGTCGGCGAGGCCATGGCCATCGGCCGGTCATTCAAAGAGGCCTTCCAGAAGTGCATCCGCAGCATGGAAATCCAGCGGGCCGGCTTCGGCCTCGATGCCAACGATCGATGGCTCGTCGCCGCTCACGCCCGTCACGCCGGCGGAGAGCCCGACGCCTACCGATCCCTAGCGGAGCGCGACGGCGCCGCCGACGCCTCGATCATGCTCGGCAGCCGTCAGGGCGAGGCCCCGCCCGACGTGGACGAGTCGTCGGCGACCCACTGGCCGATAGACCCCCAGGTGCTTCGTCAGAAACTGGCCAAGCCCTGCCAGGGAAGGCCCTACTACATCCGCTACGCGTTCAAGCTCGGCTGGACGGTGGACCAGGTTCACCAACTAACGCGGATTGACCCCTGGTTCCTCGACCAGTTGGCCCAGCTCGTCGAGTTCGAGAGCGAGCTCTTATCAATCGCCGCGCATGCCCCTTCCGGCGCAGCCTCGGTCCGGGAGAAGCTCAGCCCGGATCTCCTGCACAAGTGCCGCAGCTTGGGCTACAGCGATCAGCAATTGGCTCACGCTCTTCGGGCCGCCGCTCCCGGCGCCGTGGCGGACGACTCGACCGACGGCTCGTGCTTCCGAATGGTCGACACCTGTGCCGCGGAATTTGAGGCCGCCACCCCCTATTTCTATTCCACGACCGAGGCGCCGATTCTTCGAATAGAAAACGGCAGCGCCGTCCGATCGACCGAGCGCGAGCTTCAAGTCTCGACCGCGCCCCATGTCGTCGTCATCGGCGGCGGACCCAACCGAATCGGCCAAGGCATCGAGTTTGACTACTGCTGCGTCCATGCCTCGATGGAAGCGCGGCGGCTCGGCTATCGTTCGGTCATGATCAACTCCAACCCCGAAACAGTCAGCACCGATTACGACACATCCGACCTATTATTCTTTGAACCGCTGACCCACGACGACGTCACTCGGGTCCTCCGCGCCATCGAGGCGCAGGCGCCAATCGAGGGCGTCATCGTTCAATTCGGCGGCCAAACCCCGCTTAATCTCGCCGACAGCCTGAAGCAAGCCGGTGCGAAGATCCTCGGAACCCCGCCCGAGTCGATCAACCTCGCCGAGGACCGCGACGAGTTCCAGCAGATCTTGGCCGAGATCGGCCTTCGCCAGCCCCAGAGCGGCGCAGCCCGAAATGTCGAGGAGGCCCGGCGCATCGCGGAGCGACTTGGCTACCCGGTCTTGATTCGTCCCAGTTACGTCCTCGGCGGCCGGGCGATGGAACTGTGCAACAACGAGGCGGACCTGTCGCGCTACGTGACCAGGGCCTTTGCCGCGACCGATCGCGTCGCCGCCTCCGCGGCCGACACGCCTCCGGTGCTGATCGACAAGTTCCTCTTGGATGCCACCGAGATCGACATCGACGCGGTCGCCGACTATCGGCGTCCCGGCGACGATCGCGGTGATTGCGTCGTATGCGGCATCATGGAGCACATCGAACAGGCCGGCATACACAGTGGGGACAGTGCCTGCGCCATCCCGCCGCACTCTCTGGCCCCCGACGTTGTTCAGGAACTCCAGCGACAAACGCTGCTTCTCGCCCGCCGATTGGGCGTCTGCGGCCTGATGAACATCCAGTTCGCCATTGCCGGCGGCCTGCCTTACGTTTTGGAGGTCAACCCCCGCGCTTCGCGCACCGTCCCGTTCGTCAGCAAGGCCACCGGCGTCCCCTGGGCCAAGGTGGCCACCGGGGTCATGCTCGGCCGATCGCTCCGCGACTGCCTCTGGGACTACGGCGTCGGGCGCTGGCCGCGTCCGCTCATGACGGCCATCAAGACCCCGGTCTTTCCGTTCAAGAAGTTTCCCGGCGTCGATGCCGTGCTCGGTCCGGAGATGCGCAGCACCGGCGAGGTCATGGGCATCGACGAGAGCTTCGGGCTTGCATTCGCCAAGGCGGCCATCGCCGCGGGACTGTCGCTGCCCACCTCCGGCAATGCGCTGGTGAGCGTCAACGATCCGGACAAGCCGCGCGTCGTGCCGATCGCCCGGGAGCTGCGCGAGCTGGGCTTTAAGCTGTTTTCGACCGTGGGAACCCACAAGGCGCTGAAAGACGCCGGCATCCCCTCGACGATCGTCTCCAAGCAGGCCGGCGCTCCGGAGGGATTCCTGCTCGACCTCATCAACCACGGCGTGCTCGACCTTCTGATCAACACTCCCGTGCACTACGGCGCTGCCCTGGAAGAGGGACGATGGCGTGCCGCCGCCGCCGCGCGAAACCTTCCCCTCATTACGACCATCGCCGGCGCACAAGCCGCCGTCGGCGCGATTCGCTCCCTCAAGGCGCGCGGGCTGGAAAAGGCGCTATCTGTTCGTGCACTACAAGACTACGCGGCGGGATTGAGATGAATAGGACGCCTTGCAACCTGGCCCTTGAAGACGGCTCCATCTTCGTCGGCCAATCCTTCGGCGCTGAGGGCACCGCCGCCGCAGAGGTCGTCTTCAACACCGCCATGACCGGCTACCAGGAAATCCTCACCGGTCCGTCCTACTGCGGCCAGATCGTGGTCATGACCGCGCCGCTCATCGGCAACTACGGCGTAAACCCCGACGATGTGGAATCCGGCAAGCAGCACTTGGCCGGCTTCGTCGTCCGTGAACTCGCCCGACGCCACAGTAACCACCGTGCCTCTTCCGGCCTCCATGACTACCTCCGCGCCGCCGGCGTCATCGGCCTCGCCGGGGTCGACACCCGTTCCCTTACCCGGCGGCTTCGCACCTTTGGCGCCCTCCGCGGCCTCATCTCCACGGAAATCACGGACCCTGCCGAGTTGGTCGGCAAGGCCAGGGCCTCGGCGAAGATGGAGGGTAGGAACCTCGTCGAGCGCGTCATGCCCGACGGCGACATGGTCTGGGAACCGAGCGGCGGCGCGGGCCGTCGAGTCGTGGCGATGGACTGCGGCATCAAGCGAAACATCCTCCGTCGCCTCGCCGAGGCCGGATGCGAAGTCAGGATCGTGCCTCCCAACCGATCCGCAGAGTCGATAATGGAGTCGAAGCCGCAAGGGCTGATCGTCGGCAACGGTCCGGGCGATCCCGCGGCGGCGACCGACGCGATCGAGGCTCTGCGCCCGCTGATCGGCCGGATGCCGATATTCGGCATTTGCCTCGGCCACCAGCTTCTTGCCCTGGCGCTGGGGGCCAAGACCTACAAGCTCAAGTTCGGCCACCACGGAGCGAATCACCCCGTGTTGAACGTCGAGACCGGCCGGGTGGAGATCACCAGTCAGAACCACGGATTCGCCGTCGACATCGCCAGCTTGGAGTCCGTCGGCGGCCGAATCTCGCACCTGAACCTCTACGATCGGAGCCTTGAGGGCTTTGAGCACGCCGAGCGCCGGCTCTTCGCGGTGCAATACCACCCCGAGGCTGCGCCGGGTCCGCACGACTCGACCTATCTTTTCGATCGCTTCATCGCGATGATCGGGAAATGAGAAGACTGGGTAGGATTCGCCAACGGATGGCGCTCCGGGCCTGCTCTGACGAACTGCCTCTCGGGGATCGCACCGGAGCGCATTACGACGATGCTTCCGTCGCGCGACCTGTCCCAACTGCGCGTACGGAGAGAATCAGGCTCATCAAGGAGATGACGAACATGAATGCCTTGATGACGGCCACCCACTCGCCGGGCAGCCCCGAGACGTCTACCGCGCTGAGGTCGGCGACCTGCCCGAAGAAACTGTAGTAGCCGCCGCCGGTCAAGATGCCCCACGCGGCGACCATCCGGGCCCGTCCATCCGGCCTGCCCCTTCGGACCGACGCCGCCGCCCAGAGCAAGAGACCTCCGGCCACGAAGTCGTCGGCGTAGGCGGGGATATTGCTGAAGTCAGTTCTTCTCCGGAGCGTCTCCAACAGCGGCAGCGCCACGCCCATGACCCAGGCGGCGTTCACTTCAAACCGATGCAACATTCCGGTTCCGCGATTCACGCGCGCACATGCCTCGCTGCGCATTGCTGGCGGCGGTCAGTCATGATGCGCGACACCATCTCGCCCCGGAGGCCAAGGGGCCCCCGATCGACTCTCGGGTCAGATCATCCTTCGCCTCAAGGCGCCTCCAGGCCCGTGCGCCGCGTGAGTGATCAGTCACTTCTTCGCTTCCATCGGGCAGCAGGGGCATTCCATCGGGCAACAACCCTTGACTCGACAGAGCGTCTGGGTCTTACCCTCGTGGCTGATTTCGAGGCAATCCCCTTTCACTTTGAAGGCATAGGCGCGGGAGGTATCGTTCGCGCAAAGCTTAAGCTGGTCGCCAGCCACCTTATAGAGGCCGGACATCGCGTGGCTCTTGCCGCCGCCGTAGTCGGCGTTCGCGGTGAACGTTCCATCAGGGCAGAATGATACCCCGGCAATCGGGTGCTCCGCCGATGCCGGGCCGCTGCCCGCCCAGGTACCCGCCACTGGATTGATGCAGCCTGCCGCCAAGGCAACGAGGCTGATCCCGGCTCTATACAATTGTTTCCGCATGGTCACCATCTCCCTGAAAGTTTCGACTCGTCGTTTCACTATGCGCCGCCTACTTCCTTTCCACCGAATCCGCGGTCGCCGATTCGCCGGGCGGCCCCACGGCCCTCGCCCGGACGTCGATCACGGCCTGCCTGGACTGCTGCATGAGCGCCCCCGGGCGCAAGAACGTGGCGAGCACCACGATCGCGCAGACCGCCAAACATGCCTTGAGCGTCGCGCATCGCGATCCGTGCAGCTTGACCGGCTCATCAGTCGGCCCGCGAAGGTAGCAGCTCGCCACGATCCGCAAATAGTACGCCGCGGCGACCGCAGAGTTGATCACGGCGATCACGACCAGGGCGAGCATCGCCCCATGCCGATTCGTGCCCGCGCTGGCGAACAACGCCGCACTGAGCACGTACAGCTTTCCAAAGAATCCGCCCGTCGGCGGCAATCCCATGAGGCTGAGCACGCAGATGGCCAGGGCCAGACAGGCCCACGGGTGCCGTCGCGCCGATCCGGCGAGGTCATCCAGCGACTCTGCCGAGTCTTCTTCCTCCTCGCCTGCTTTTCGGAAGAATGAAAACGCCACGAAAGCGCCGAGGTTCATCACGCCGTAGACCGCCATGTAGAAGAGCAGCGCAGCGAGCCCGCTCGACATCGGGCCGCTTGCGAGCGGCTTGCCGAGACCAGGGCCCGCGGCCAGGGCGACGAGCATGTAGCCGGAGTGGGCCACGCTCGAATAGGCCAACATGCGTTTGACGTTGTGCTGCATGAGGGCCAGGGTGTTGCCGACGATCATCGTCGCCGCCGCCAACGCCCAGAGGAGCCAGAACATCCCCTCACCATAGACCCAGCCGGTCATCGAGAGCAGCCGGATGATCGCCACGAATCCGGCGAACTTCGGCACGAAGCCCAGCATGCCGGCCACCGGCGAGGCTGCGCCCTGATAGACATCGGCTACATAGAAGTGCAGCGGGACGGCGGCGAGCTTGAAGGCCAGGCCGCCGAGCGACAGGAGCATCCCCAGGATCACCAGTTGATCCGCCGACCGCGAGGGCAACATGAGCACCGAGGCGAGGGATGCCTCGGAGGCCCCCGCGCTGAAGAAGCGCGTCGTGCCGGCCGCGCCATAGAGAAAGCTGAAGCCGTACAAGGTGATCGCCGCGGCGAACGCCCCGAGGAAAAAGTATTTTCCCGTCGCCTCCTGCGCACGCATGTCCCGTCGCGAGAGCCCGATCAGGATGTAGGTCGGAACGCTGACCAGTTCCAGCGCCAAGAAGAGCAGGACCAGGTCGTTCGCGACCGACACCAAGGTCAGGCCGGCCAGCGAGAACAGAACAAGCGCGAAGAACTCGGCCCGCTCCGTCGGCTCGGGAACATGGCGATTGGCGAGCAGAACCAGCAGTCCCACCGCCAACGTCAGCAATCGTGCATAGCGAACCAGCGAGTCCTGCAAAAGCCCAACGGTCAGTTCCGCCGTAAGTTCGCCAGCGCTCCAGGCGGCCCAAAGGGCCAGCAGCACGACCCCCATCGAGCAGTGTGCCGCGAAGTTGGATCGCGACCGCCCCGCGGCCAAACCCATAAGCAGCACGAGGCTCGCCCCGCAGATGAGGATCAGTTCGGGCCAGAGGGCTTGCACTAGTTCCCATCCCTGGAGCGTCAAGGCACGGCCTCCAATTCCACCTCGCGAGGCTCCTCGGCCTGCGCCACCGCCGGCGGTCGATCCACCACGCGGCTTAGCACCGCCTGTTGCAGCGCCGGCTCCATCAGATCGATTGCCGGCTTGGGATAGACGCCGAGCAGCAGGCAGGCCAGCGCGATAGGCGCAAGGATGCCCACCTCACGCCGAGTCAGGTCTTGCGTGAGCCCCTTTGAGGCGTCGAAGCCGCCGGCCGGTTCGCGAATCGGACCATAGAGCAGCCGCCCCACCATGTGCAGCATGTACACCGCGCCGAGCAGAATGCCGCTGGCGGCCGACACCGCGAACCAGACGCCTAGAGGCCCGGCCCGGCCCGATGGACCCGCCTCGGCCGAAGTGAACGTCCCCAACAGCACGAGGAACTCGCTGACAAAACCATTCAGTCCGGGCAGGCCGATGCTGGAGAGAGCAAACACCACAAGGAAGAAGGCCATCACCGGCATCTTGCGGGCGAGTCCGCCGATCCGGCCGATCTCGCGCGTGTGATAGCGCTCATAGACCATGCCGACGATGAGAAACAGTGCCCCGGTGCTCAGACCGTGATTGATCATGTAGAGCAGCGAGCCGGTCAAGCCGGCTGTCTTGAGGCTGAACATGCCCAAGAGACAAAAGCCCAGGTGCGAGACCGAGGAATAGGCCACGAGTTTTTTCACATCGGTCTGGACCCACGCGGCCAGGGCCCCATAAATGATCCCCGCGACGGCCAGGACTCCGACGCTGGGCGCCAACTGGATCGACGCCGCCGGAAGCATGGGCAGGCTGAGCCGAAGGAAGCCATAGGTTCCGAGCTTCAGCAGGACGGCGGCGAGAATGACCGAGCCGGCGGTCGGGGCCTCGGTGTGGGCCAGCGGCAGCCAGGTGTGCAATGGGAAGAGCGGCACCTTGATGGCGAATCCGGCGAAAAAGGCCACGAAGAGCCACCATTGGGCATCGACGTCCAGGTGCCCCGCGGCCGCCAATGCATACAATCGACTCAACTCGAAAGAGAATACCGGCTGCGCTTCCGCGCCGAGCACGAACAGCGACGCCTTCCACCCGAGGTAGAGGACGCCGGCGAAAGTCAGCATGCTGCCGCTCAGCGTGTAGATGAAGAACATGTCGGCAGCCTTGCGCCGCTGTGGCCCGCCCCAAATGCCGATCAGAAAATAGAGCGGAATCAGGGTGAATTCAAAGAAGACATAGAAGAGCAGCAGGTCCCGAGCGCAAAAAACACCCAGCATCGCGCCGTGAAGGAGCAGCATCAGCGAGTAGTATTCCCGGTGCCGATCTCCGATTCCCGTGAAGCTGCCCCAGATCGCCAGGGGCGTAAGCAGCCCCGTCAGCAGCAGCAGCGGCAGACTGATCCCATCGACGCCCACCAAGTATTCCAGGCGAATCGGTAAGGGTCCTCCGCCCTCGATGAGCCAACCGGCGCGTTCCGACAGCCGATAGCAGTCGCTCGCCCCGCCGGCCGAATCGGTCGCCGCTAGGAACAGGCCCGTCGCGCCCGCGCACAGCGCAAGCGTTATCAACGAGATACCAAGGGCCCACCGCCTCACGGATGCCGGCTGCCATGCCGGTCGGCAGAAGATCAGGGCCGCGCCGGCGATCGGGAGGAAGATCACCGCCGTCAGGATGTGTTCGCCGAGCCAGGTTCCCGCCAGAAAGTCCATTCACGCCACCGCCTTATGCCGCCATCATCATCCACCAGAGCAGGACCAACAGGCCAAAGACCATCCCCATGGCGTAGCCCTGCAAGGTCCCCTGCTGCCATCGCTTGAGCGCGAATCCGATCGTCCGCGGCACCAGCGTGATCAGCCACAGGACGGAGTTGATGCCGAACCGATCGACGCCGTGGCAGATCTCCCCGAGCGCTCGCAGCGGCCGAACGAATATCGCGTCATACACCTCGTCCACGTAATACTTGTGGTACAGCAGGCGATAGGCCGAACTCCACACCAATGCCAGGGCCATCGGAATGGTCGGCCGACGGCGGTAGAAGTACCAGGCCGTCCAGATTCCCCAAACCGCGATGAACGACGAAGCCCACATCAAGAGGTGTCCGCCCGACTCGTGAGGCCCAGGGGCCAGTGCCGACCCGCCGCCGACGGCCTGCCGCAGGAATTGATGGATCCTGCCATGCGGCTCGAAGGCCCCGAGGAAACCTCCGCCGCCGAGCGTCACCCCCGCGTAGCCGGAAAAAATCGCCCCAATAGAAAGCAGCAGCAGCGGACCGGTCATCCAGGCCCCAGATTCGTGGGCGCGCTCAACACCGGCCGGCAGCCGGGCGACTCCATGGAATGCAAGAAAGATCATGCGGAAGGTATAGAAAGCGGTCATCCACGCCGTGAGCAATGCGATCCACCCCAGCCAGGGCATGTCGCCGGCCAGCGCCGCGTGGACGATCTCGTCCTTGCTCCAGAAGCCCGCAAGCAGCGGGAAGCCCGCCAGGGCCAGGCCCCCGATCCAAAACGTCGCGGCGGTCACCGGCATGGCCCGCCCCAGTCCGCCGAACTTGCGGATGTCGAGCGCGCCGGCCATGGAGTGCATGACGCTGCCCGCCCCGAGAAAGAGAAGGGCCTTAAAGAAGGCATGGGTGAAGAGGTGGAAGATTGCCGAGTCAAAAGCGCCAACGCCGAGCCCCAGGAACATGTAGCCCAACTGGCTGAGGGTCGAGTAGGCCAGGATGCGCTTCATGTCGAACTGGGTCAGGGCGATCGTCGCGGCGAAGAGCGCCGTGGCCGCGCCGACGCTGGCGACAATCCACATGGCGTACTCGGAGGCGGCGAAGATCACGTGGCAGCGCGCCACCATATAGACGCCGGCCGTCACCATGGTCGCGGCGTGAATCAGGGCGCTGACCGGCGTGGGGCCCTCCATGGCGTCCGGCAACCAGACGTGGAGCGGCAACTGGGCGCTCTTGCCCATCGCGCCGCAGGACAGCAGCAAGGCGATGGTCGTGGCCCGAGCCGTGCTCAGGCTCTCGCCGCCCGCCATCACGCCTCGCTCCACCAGTGAGAAAACAGCGTCGTAGTCGAGGCTGCCGAACGTCAGATAGATCAGCAGGATCCCCAGGCCGAAACCGAAATCGCCGATGCGATTGGCCAAAAAGGCCTTCTTCGCCGCCGCCGCCGCCGCGGGCCGCTGATAATGAAAACCGATGAGCAGGTAGCTGCTGAGCCCCACCAGCTCCCACCCCAGGTACAGGAGGAGAAAGTTTCCGGCCAGCACCAACGTGCACATCGAAAAGACGAAGAACGCCAGGAAGGCGAAGAACCGCTCGTAACCCCGCTCGGCGTGGCCGTGGTGGTCGCGCATGTAGCCCACGGAATAGATCACCACCAGGAGCGAGACCGACAAGACCGTAACCAGCATCACGCAGGTGAGCGGATCGACGCGGAATGACACGTCAAACCAATTGCCGGCGCCCGCGCCGATCCAGTGATAGAGCGCGTAGGATTGGGCAGTCAGCAGGTCGCGGGGGTCGCCGATGCGCTGGGCCTGAATCCACACCTCTCCGAAGAGGCGAACGGCTGCCGCCAGCGCGAGTCCGATGGTCAGGATCGCCAGCCAGTGCGACCGTGACCGCAAGCCCCGTAGTCCCACCAGGCCGATCAGGACAGCGCCGACCAAGGGGAGAAGCGGAATCCACGTTGCCATCGTCGCCTGTTCCATCAACTCTCCACCCAGGCTAACCTCGCATCTGCCGCCAGCCTTCGGCATCCAGCGTGCCGCGACGGCGATAGAGCATGACCACGATGGCCAGGCCCAGGCCCGCCTCCACCGCCGCGATGACCAGCACGAAGAGGCCGAATGCCTGTCCTTGGAGGTTGCCCCGCGCCAGGCCCATCGCCACCAGGTTCACCAGGACGCCCTGGAACATGACCTCAGTGCAGAGGAACATGATGATGAGATTGCGCCGGGTCAAAAAGCCCACAACGCCCAGCCCGAAAAGCACCACGCCCAGAAGCATCAACGCGTTTGCGCTATTCACGTCCTGCACCGCGCTTTCAAAACGGCGTCGCTCGTCTGCCGGCCTCGCCAGGAGCGAGTTCCTGTCCGGGCTCGTCTCCCCTGGGCAGGCGCTTCCTGGCAATCGCGATCGCTCCAACCATCGCCACCATCAGCAGCACGCCCGCAAGCTCGACGCTGACGGCGAAGTCCGTCAAGAGCACGCGCCCGATCTCCAGCGTGTTGCCGGCGCCGCCCGTAGCAGTTGCTGCACCGCCGGCGGCAGCGGCGTTTCGACTTACGACCAACCCCCCTACCGTGCCGACGAGCACGAATCCGGCCAGGACGGCCGCAAGCGGCTCACGGGCGTCGCGGTCGTACCGCAGGACCGAGCCAAACTGTCCGCCGGCCGATGGGGTCGATTGCTGGGCCAGCATGATGACGAAGACGTAGGTCACGAGGATGGCCCCGGCATAGACGATTACCAAGGCCGCCCCCAGAAACTCGGCCCCGGCCAGGACCATCAGCCCCGCCGTGCTCAACACCACGAGGACGAAGAACAGCGCCGAATAGACCGGTCGTGGGTGAGTGATGACGCGGACTGCGCCGCCAACCGCCAGGACCGAAAGCAGAAAGAAGTAGGCCCGCTGCGCCGACTCTCCCAGCAGCCTTCCCAGGAGGAGCGTCAAGCCGCAAACGGCCGCGATCAGCAGGCAAGGCACGACACCGCGGCGCGAAGGCCGGCCCGCCTTGGGTAGCGCCGCGTAGACGGCCATCGCCCCGATCGCGGCGACGACGTACACGGCATACACCAAGGACACTTGCACGCAGCACGCCTCCGATTGCGGGCCTGGTCGGCGCGGTAGATTATGGCGGAGGTCCGGCGATTGGCAATGCCGGTCGGCGCGGCCTCGGCGGGTCCAAGACTTGGCTTAATATCCGGTGATGGCGGGGTTCTTCCGCGGCTTGTCGTCCTGGGTACGGTCGAAGACCATGAGCAGCTTTTCCTTGTCGAAGATCATCTCCTCACGCGTCGTTCCGACCAACTGGAACTCCGGCGTCAGCTCGATCGCGTCCACCGGACAGGCCTCCTCGCACATCCCGCAGTAGATGCAACGCAGCTCGTCGATGTCGAACTTGATCGGGTACTTCTCGCGGTCGGGCCAGGGGCTGTCGGCCCCTTCGATGTGGATGCAGTGCGCCGGACAGGCGGTCTCGCACATGAAGCAGGCCACGCACGCGACCCGGCCCTGCTCGTCCCGGTTCAGCCGATGGACGCCGCGGTAATTCTCCTTCCGCAGGGCCCGGGACTCCTCGGGATATTGGACCACCGTCTGGTCGCGCAGCCGTGCCTTGAACATATGGCGCAGGGTGGTCTTGAGGCCTCCAAACACCTGAGGCAGATAGAGCCGCTCCGACATGCTCAAGTCGGGCTGCGTCACGCAGACCACGTCGGTTTCGGTCCAATGGCTTGGGTTAGGCACGTTGCACCTCCACGACCGGCCCTCGACCCAGGCTTTGCTGTCGTCCCGTCACGCCCTGTTTGCCGGCCGCCCCGAGCACTCCTGCCAGCAGCAGGCCGCCGGCGTTGGCGATGAGAGTCCACCACTGCGGCCAGCCGGCATATATCACGACTGCCTGTACCGCGACGAGTCCCATCGTGATCGGCACCAGCGATTTCCAGGCCAGGCGCATAAGCTGGTCAAATCGCAGCCGGGGCAAGGTCCACCGCACCAGCATGTACAGGCAAATAAACAGAAAAACTTTCATCCCCATGACGGCCATGCGGCAGACCATCGCCCCGGCGGACTCGCTCGTGTTCAGCCAGTCCCAGCCGGGCACCAGGTAGCCGCCGAAGAAGAGGCAGACCATGAAGGCGCTGCTGGTGATCATGTGGCCGTACTCGGCGAGAAAAAACATGGCCAGTTTCATGGCGCTGTATTCGGTGTGATAGCCGCCGACCAGCTCCTGCTCCGACTCGGCCAGGTCAAACGGCATTCGATTGGCTTCGGCGAGGGCAGTGATGAAGAGGATGATCGCTGCCAGCGGATGATAGACCACGATCCAGAGGTGTCCCGCCTGATAGTCGATCATGTCCTCCAGGCGCAGGGCCCCGGTGGTCAAGATGGCCACCAGGACGGCCATGCCTAGAGGGACTTCATAAGAAAGCATCTGCGCCGCCGCCCGCAGGCCGCCGTAGAAAGAATACTTGTTGTTGCTCGCCCAGCCGCCGAGCACGACGCCATAGACGCTCATCGACGAGACCGCCAGGAGATAGAGCAGGCCGATGTCGATGCTGGCGACCTGTGCAGCGAGCGGCGCGGCGTCATCGGCCATCCACCACCATTTGAAGCTCCCGCCCCAGGGGATGATCGCGAAGCCGACCAACGCCACCACGAAGATCAGCCAGGGAGCCAATAGAAACAGGGCCCGATCCACGTTGGCCGGGATGATGTCCTCCTTTAGCAGGAACTTGACCCCGTCGGCAATCGGCTGAAAGAGTCCGAAGGGGCCGACGCGATTGGGGCCGTAACGATCCTGAATCCAGGCGGATATCTTGCGCTCCAGGAGGATGCCGTAAGCCACCGCCCCCATGATGAGCGCGAAGACCACCAGCGACAGGATGACGCTGAAGGAGAACTGATCTTCGAGCAGGCTCTTGACGGCTTCGATCATAAGCCCTCTACGCCGGCGATGCCGCAGCCATCGGGTATCCCATTGGTGTTAAACTCAACCATTAGTGCGCGTGCACGGGCTCCGGCGGCGGCACGTGCAGCGCGGCAAACTGTGGCATCGTCGTCGCCATCATCTCCCGGACCCTGGACGCACGGTACAGGCCGTCGAGCCCGGCCAGCGCCGCCAGATAGTTGCCATCGCGCTGACAGCCCTCAAGCGGCGCGATTCCCGACTCGAACGGCTGAACCTTCCCTTGGGCGTTCACGAAACAGCCGGAGCGCTCGGCCCAGGAGCAGCTCGGCACGATCACCGTTGCCGCCTGGGTGACCGCGTTCTGGAAGATGTCCTGCGCGATGATCAGCTCGATATTGCCCAGGGCTCCCACTAATACCGGCGTGACCCAGTCCGTCGGATAGCCGCCGACCAGCCACGCCGCGGCGAATTCCTTCCGGCCGGCTCGCTTGACGAACTCCTCGAAGGGCGCCACAGGACCTCCCATTGAGACCAGAATCATCTCCACCCCCCGGCGGTTAGGACACTTTTCCGCGCGGGTGGTGAAGCGAACGGCCTGCCCGTTGCCCTTCGGGAAGGTCTCATCCTCGCCGACAACGGGAATCGGCCCCATCGCCAGCGTGGCTTGCGGTGCGACATCACGGATGAACCTGGCCAACAGCCAAGCCTCTTCGCAGGCCATGAAAGGCGACAGCAATAGGCCGACCTTGCCCGGTCCTTCTGAGGCGACCACCTCGTCGAGGCGGAATCGAACAATGCTTGGCAGATCGCTCCAGTCGGGATACGAAACGCCGACGCCGCGGCGCACCGTCAGTTTGCTCAGCCGCCGCGGGTCATGCACATATTTCCAGCCGAATCGACCCGCGTCGCACATCCACCAATCATTGACCCCCGGGTTGAAACGGGGCGTTAGGCGATGGACCGTCCCCTGGTTGTGCTCCACGTGGATCGCGCAGCCGGTCGAGCAGCCCGCGCAGATGCTGTCCGACTGGGACAGGAACCAAACCCGCTGGCGCATCAGGAAGTCTTTATCGAGAAGCGAGCCCACGGGGCAGATGTCCACCGTGTTGCCCTGCAATGCGTTCTCCAGGGGAATTCCCGGAAACACGTCAATCTCCGCTCGGCTGCCGCGGTTGACGATGCACAGCTCTCCGGTCCCCGCGACCTCGTTGCAGAATCGGACGCAGCGCGAACACATCACGCAGCGGTCCTGGTAAAGGAGGGTCTTGGAGCCGATGTCCTTCTTGGGGTTCTTGTTCTTGGCCTCGACCATTCGGCTGGTGGCCGAGCCGAACTTCAGGCTGTAGTCCTGCAAGTAGCACTCGCCCGCCTGATCGCACACCGGGCAGTCCAGCGGGTGGTTCAGCAGGAAATACTCCATGCAGTGTTGTTGGTTTTCCCGCACCTTGGGAGAGTCGAACCGCACCTCCAGCCCCTCCTTGACCGGCGTTTGGCAGCTTGGAAATAGCTTGGGCGCCCAATCCATCTCCTTGGTCTTGGGGTTGGGCATCTTCATTTCCATCAGGCAAAGCCGGCACGACGCGACCACGCTGAGCCCCGGATGGTAGCAATAATGAGGAATGTCCCAGCCGGCCTCCAAAGCGGCGACCAACACCGGAACCTTGTCCCGGCAATTGATCTCGCGGCCGTCAATGGTGATCTTGGGCATGGGCGGCTGATGCAGGCTCGATGAAACGTTCCGTCCGATCCGTCTGGGCGGCACTTTGTGAATCCTATCACTTGCCTATTAGACCTGCCAGCCGCCTAAGCCGGGCCCATGAGCCCCAGGATTCCAAGATTCGGCAGGAGGGAGCCAAACTGGTACATTCAGCGGCATGAGACACGTCCGACAAGCTTGGATATGCCCCATTGTCATCTTCGCTGCCGCGCTACTGGCGGGCTGTGACGAGCGGGCTGAGGAAGCCCCCCCGCCGGCCGAGGGAAAACCGAAGCCAGTGGTAACGAAGCCCCAATCCGCCGCACAGCCTGCTGCGGACCAAAGTCCAAAGGCGGAACAGATCGAATCGAAGCCATCCGCAGCGCCGCCGCCAAAGTCCACGCCGCCCGCTGTTCCACCACCGCGGGATGGGGCCGTCGCTGAGCCATCAACCCCGCCGCCACAGCCCAAACCCACTCCGGCGGTGCAGTCAGCGTCCCGACCGCCTTCCGAATCCGAGTCCGACATTCCACGCATCGACTTCGTGGGGATGTCCGACACAGCTCAGGTCGAAATCGAAGCCGCCTATCAGACTGCCAGCGATGATCCAGACAACGCCGCCAAAGTCGGCGATCTTGGCGAGCTCTATTACATGGCCTCTTATCCGCTGGCCGCGGCTGAGTGCCTGAAACGCGCGGCGACCTTGGAGCCGCAATCGTTCCGTTGGTGGTATTACCTCGGATTGGCCGCCTCCGCCGCCTACAACGCCGACGAGGCCGCGGCCGCCTTGCGCAAGGCAGTCGAGATTGACGGAAAATACGCGCCCGCGCTCATCCTGCTGGCCGACGAGCTGCGCCGCGACGATTCCGTGGAAGCCATGGGCTATTACCAAAGGGCCGTCGAGCTAAGCCCGCAGGACGCCCGGGCCCACTACGGGCTGGGCGAGTGCGCCCGACTCAAGGGCGACGACGACGCGGCGATAGAGCACCTCCGCAAGGCGATTTCGCTGGCCCCGAAGTTTTCCGCCGCTCATGGAGCCTTGGCCGCGCTCCTGGAGGACCGCGGTCAGACCGAAGAGGCCAACGTGCATCGCACGATTCGGCAAGAAGGCGCCCTGCCGCCCTTAATCAACGACCCACTCCTTGTCGAGCTATCCACAAAGGGCGTGGGCGCCGAGGAAATGATCAAGCTCGCCGAGCGGATGGCACGAGCCGGTCAGGTTAATCAGGCCATCGCCATCCTGGAACAGGCCATGGCCAAGGGGGCCTCGGAGTTGAGCATCCGACACGCTCTCGGGGTGTTGTTCGGAGTCGAGGGCCGCTTCGAGGAGGCCGTTCGCCAGTTCCGCGTCGTGCTTCAAAAAAGCCCATATCAGATCGCCACCCTGATACGTCTTGCCGACGCTCTCATTCGGCTGGGCCACTATGACGAAGCCGAGCAGCTCCTGCGCGAGATTCTGGGCACGGGCACCGTGGAGCCTGAGGCGATTAGTCTTTACGGCGACTTGTTGCTCCAAATGGGCAAGGTAGAAGACGCCCTCCGATATGGCCAGACGCTGATCCAGCTCCAAGCGACGAAGGCGGAATACCATCTGGCCATGGCCAAGGCCCTGGTCTGCAATCACCGCTACGACGCCGCGGTCGAGGAGTATCGCAAGGCCCGCGAGCTGAAGCCCAGCGCGACCAAGCGGCCGGGTTTGTTCGTCTCGCAGCTTATCATGCTGGCGGTAGACCAGCGTCTTGTCGCTTCGGCCGGGGCCACCCGGACGCTGTTCCACCCTTCTCAGCTAGCCGATCTCGCCGACGCCTTCGATCGCCTTGGGCTGAGCGAGGAGGCGGAAAAAGCACGCAATTATCTCGACGTGGTCTTGGCCAACGCCCTGCACCTGGCCCGGCGAGGCTTCTTCGATCGCGCCATCGGCGTGCTTCGCGTCGGCTTGCTTGTCAGTCCCGAGACCGACAAGGCTCGCCTCCTCGAACAGATTCAAACGGCGATCAAGAGCGCCCCCAAGAACCCTCGCCCTCGCCACCTGCTCGCCCTGCTGCGATTGGAAGTTGAAGATTCCGAAGGGGCCGCGGACGAATGGCGGCGGCTCATGGAAGCATTCCCAGACTTCGATCTTGCTTATGTCGCGTGGACCGTCGAGCTGCTTAGGACCGGCAAATACACCCAGGCTCAGGACCTCCTGCGCGATGGCCTGAAGCTTTCGCCCAAGAGCGCCGCGTTGGCTAATGCGGCCGCTTGGGCCCTTTCCGTCTCGCCGAATCCCGCTGAGCGAAACGGCGCGGAGGCCGTCATGTGGGGAGAGCTGGCCTCGAACCTCAGCGAGCGGGCGGACCCCGTCGTGCTCGACACACTCGCGGTCGCCTACGCCGCCGCCGGCAAATATGAGCAGGCGGTCAAGACGGAACAGGAGGCGATGCGACTCGCTACACAGCTAGGCCAGACTGGCTCGATTCCCGCCTATCGCCAACGGCTTCGCCTCTTCGAGGACGGCGAGGCGTACACCGAGAAGAAGCCCGCCGACTAGGGCGGACGCCGATTTGTGCCAGCCGCGGCTATCAACGGCACATGTGCTTCACCACCGCCTCGCCAAACTCGGAGCAGCGGACCTCGGTGGCTCCGTCCATCATCCGGGCGAAGTCGTAGGTAACGGTCTTGGCGGCGATGGCCCCTTCCACGCCGCGGATGATCAGGTCCGCCGCCTCGTTCCAGCCCAGGTGCCGCAGCATCATCTCGCCGGAGAGGATCACGCTGCCGGGGTTCACCTTGTCCTGCCCGGCGTACTTGGGGGCGGTGCCGTGCGTGGCCTCGAAGACCGCGTGGCCGGTGACGTAGTTGATGTTGCCGCCCGGGGCGATGCCGATGCCGCCCACGCAGGCCGCCAGGGCGTCGGAGATGTAGTCGCCGTTGAGGTTCGGCGTGGCGATCACGTCGTAATCCCCCGGCCGCGTCAGAATCTGCTGCAAGAAGGCGTCGGCGATGACATCTTTGATAATCAAGCCGCGCGAGTCGGAGGTGCGTGCAGAACGCGCTCCCTCGCGGTCGCGGCTCTGATTAGCGGCTTCGGTTTTGGCGATCGTTTCCGAGGGGATGATCTGCCACGGTCCGCCGTCGAGGTCGGTCGCGCCGTAGAACTGCTTGGCGACCTGATAGCCCCAGTCGCGGAAGGCCCCCTCGGTGAACTTCATGATGTTGCCCTTGTGGACCAGGGTGACGCTCTTGCGGCCGTACTTGATCGCGTAGCCGATGGCACTGTGCACCAGCCGCTCCGTGCCGAGATAGCTGATCGGTTTGAGGCCAAGCCCCACCTGCACGGGCAGGTCGCGCGCCGGGGCGCCGATAGCCCCAAGCTGTCGACCCCAGGCGTCGTTCCGTTCCTTGGAGCCGAAGCGGATCTTGGCGAACTCCTTGGGGAAGTTCTCGGCAAGGAAATCGAGGGTCTTCTTCGCTTCCGGCGTTCCACCCGCGTACTCGATCCCCGCGTAGATGTCCTCGGTGTTCTCACGGAATATCACCATGTCCACCAACTCGGGGCGCTTGACGGGGCTCGGCACTCCCGGAAAGTAGCGCACCGGCCGCAGACAAACGAATAAGTCCAGCAGTTGCCGCAGGGCCACGTTCAACGAGCGGATTCCGCCTCCCACCGGCGTCGTCAGCGGTCCCTTGATGCCGACCAAGTCGTCGCGGAATGCCTCGACGGTCTCGTCCGGCAGCCAGTTGCCCGTCTTGTTGAAGGCCTTCTCGCCGGCGAGGACCTCCTTCCAGATGATCTTCTTCTTGCCCCGGTAGGCCTTCTCCACGGCCGCGTCGAACACCCTCACGCTCGCCCGCCAGATGTCCGGGCCCGTGACGTCGCCCTCGATGAAAGGAATGATCGGCTGGTCAGGCACAGTGAGTCGGCCCGCCTTGAAGGAGATTTTTTCGCCTGCCATGTTCCGGTTCTCCCAAGAAGCGATTGTGCGGCCGCCGAGCCTTCCGTTGGCCGGGCGGACCTATGCTACATCGCGGGGATGGAACAGAAAAGCGCAGCGAGAGCGACGCGTAAGCGAATTGCCGCGCCGTGTCTGGAGGCAGCCCCGGCTAGGCGGGCAAGATACCGCGTTGGCGGAGGAAATGAGCCAATGTGGCGACACAGTCCTCCAGCTTCGCCTCGGCCGTCTTGAGCACGAGTTCCGGCTTCACCGGCGGCTCATAGGGATCATCCACCCCCGTGAAGTTCTTGATCTCTCCCGCTCGAGCCTTCTTGTATAGCCCTTTGGGGTCTCGCTGCTCGCAGACAGCCACCGGCGTGTCGACGAAGACTTCGATGAAGGGCATGGCCGGCTTCGCCTCATCGTGGAGCTTACGGACCAGGTCCCGATCGGCACGATAAGGGCTGACGAACGAGGTGATGGTGATGACGCCGGCGTCGGCGAAAAGCTTGGCCACCTCTCCGATGCGACGGATGTTCTCCGTCCGGTCCTGCGCGGAAAAGCCCAGGTTCTTGTTGAGGCCGTGGCGGATGTTGTCGCCATCGAGCACATAAGCCATTCGCCCCTGCTGCATCAGGGCGTGCTCCAATGAAAAGCCAACCGTGCTCTTGCCGCTGGAGGGCAGCCCGGTCAGCCAGATCGTGCAGCCCTTCTGGCCCAGCAGCTTCTCGCGGCCGCTGCGCTCCACGTGCCCCTCGTGCCACACCACGTTCGTCGCCTTGATCTCGGTCATGAGCCCTCTCTCATTGGAATCCGCGGATTCCCCTCGCCTCAGTTGAGACCCGCCATGCCTTAGCCACGATGGCTTCAGAGCCCCCCCAGTGTAGCGGCCCTAGCCCTCCTGGAATAGGGCCGTACTCAAGTATCTCTCGCCGGACGAGGCCAACACCGCCACAATCATCTTGCCGGCGCTGTCCGGTCGGGTGGCAACTTGGTTTGCGGCGAAGAGCGCCGCCCCGGAGGAAATCCCGCACAGGATGCCCTCTTCCTTGCTGCAACGGCGCGCCCAGGTCATCGCGTCGGCCGAGTTGACGCGGATGATCTCGTCGTAAACCTCGGTATTGAGGATCGAAGGCACGAAGCCCGCCCCGATGCCTTGAATCTTGTGCGGCCCCGGCTTCAAGTCCTGCTTGGCTTTTCGCTGGGTGAGGACCGGCGATTCCTCCGGCTCCACCGCCACGCACCTGAAGCTGGGCTTCTTGGCCTTGATGACCTCGCCGACCCCGGTGATCGTGCCGCCGGTCCCGATGCCGGAGATCAGGATGTCGGCCTTTCCGTCGCTGTCCTCCCAAATCTCCACGGCGGTCGTCTTTCGGTGAATCTCGGGATTGGCCGGGTTGTCGAACTGTTGCGGCATGAAGGCGTTCGGCGTCGTGCGGACCAACTCCTCGGCCTTGCGAATCGCGCCGGGCATGCCTTCAGCCGCGGGAGTCAGCACCAGCTTCGCCCCAAGGGCTTTGAGCAACATTCGACGCTCCATGCTCATCGACTCCGGCATGGTCAGGGTCAGCTTGAACCCGCGGGCGGCGCAGACAAATGCCAGGCCGATCCCCGTGTTCCCGCTGGTGGGCTCGATGATCTCGGTGTCCTTGTTGATCTTCTTCGCGGCGACGGCGGCCTCGATCATGGATTTGCCGATGCGGTCCTTGACGCTGGACATCGGGTTGAAGAACTCCAGCTTCGCATAGACCTCGGCCTTGCTCTGGATGATGCGATTGATCCGGACCATCGGCGTGCGGCCCACGGTCTCGACGATATCCTGGAATAGACGCGCCATTGCCTGCCTCCCGACGTGCTGTGTCTTGGCCCCTCGTGAATCGGCCACTCATGTTAGTGGATATGCGTAAAGGCCGTCAAAGGAGGGCCATACCGGCTGGCGGCCGCTGGACAGCGCGAGTATCCTCTCCGGCGGCCGCATGAGCATGCCGCCGGCCGGGCGACGCCGCTGACGCTCACTGGCGTGGAGGAGTCGGGCAATGCCCCAAGAGACGCGCATCGAGAAGGATTCCATGGGCCCCATGGCCGTTCCCGCACAGGCTCTTTGGGGGGCTTCCACCCAGCGGGCGGTCGAGAATTTCCCGGTCTCCGGCTACCGCCTCGGCCGACGCTTCATCTGGGCCATCGGCCTCATCAAGCAGTGTGCCGCCGTTGCCAACGAGCGACTCGGGGCCGTCGCCAGGGAAAAGACCGACCTGATCGCCTCCGCAGCGCAGGAGGTCATCGACGGCAAGCTCGACGAACACTTCGTCGTCGACGTCTTCCAAACCGGTTCCGGCACGTCGACCAACATGAACGCCAACGAAGTCATCGCCAATCGCGCTTGTCAACTCGCCGGCGCGGCCCTCGGCGCGCGCGACTTGATCCATCCCAACGACCACGTGAACCAATCGCAAAGCTCCAACGACGTCATCCCGACGGCCATGCACGTCTCCGCCGCCGCCGCGCTGAAGGAGGAGCTGATCCCCGCGTTGGAGCACTTGGCCGGCGTGCTCGACCGCAAAGCGGCCGAATTCGACGCCGTCGTCAAGATCGGGCGCACCCATCTCCAGGACGCCACCCCCATCCGGCTTGGACAGGAATTCTCCGGCTATGCGGCCCAGGTTCGACACGGCGCGGCGCGGGCGAATAGGGCCATCGTGGCCCTGCGGGAGCTGGCCATCGGCGGCACCGCCGTCGGCACCGGCATCAACACCCACAAGGACTTCGGGAGGACCGTCGCCCAACTGCTCTCACAAAGGACCGGTATTGAATTCGTCGAGGCCGCCAACCATTTCGAGGCCCAGCATGCCAAGGACGGTTTCGTCGAGGCATCCGGCCTCCTTCGGACAATCGCCGTGAGCCTCTTCAAGGTCGCCAACGACATCCGTCTGCTCGGATCGGGTCCGCGCTGCGGCATCGGCGAATTGAAGCTCCCCGCTACTCAACCGGGTAGCTCCATCATGCCCGGCAAGGTGAATCCCGTCATGTCGGAGATGTTGATGCAGGCGGCCGCCCACGCGGTCGGGGCCGACGCCGCCATCGCCCAGGCCGCCGTCACCTTGGGCAACTTCGACCTGCACGTGGGGATGCCGGTCATGATCCATCATTTCCTGGAGTCGGTCCGCATTCTGGCCAGCGCCTCGCGCCTCTTTGCCGATCGCTGCGTCGCAGGCATTGAGGCCGACGTCGAGCGGGCCCGCCAGCTCGTCGAGCAGAGCCTGGCCATGTGCACTTCGCTCGCCCCGGTGATCGGCTACGACCGCGCAGCGGCGATCGCCAAGAAGGCCTACGAGACGGGCAAGACCGTCCGGCAAATCGCCCTGGAGGAGAAGGTACTTCCCCCCGAACGACTGAACGAGCTCCTGGACCCCCGCTCGATGACCGAGCCCGGCGCGTAGCGGTCCCCCCCGCGTCGATATGGCTCAGAGCCCCTCGTCGGGGTCGCACCGACGCGTGATTTGGATCGCCCGATGGCCGCGCAGCTTGCCCAGGCGGCCGGCGTACTTGTTCCTGCCCTTGAGGCGAATCACGAAGTCTCTTTCGTGCGGCTTATCCAGCCGGATGAGGTCGCCGGGGGCAAGTGACAGCAGCTCGTCCACGGTCATCCGGGTCTCGCCGAGATAGGCTACAGCCTGGACCTCGGCGCGCTGAAGGCTCTTGGTCACCTGCCGGGCCTTGTCGCTGTCGCCGGGCGAACGCGAGTAGGCCAGCCAGCTTTGCGTCGCCAGCTTGCCGATCACCGGCTCGATCACATTGAAGGGAATGCAGATGCTCATCGTCCCCGCCCGGGCCCCGATCTTGATCTCGAACCCGATGACGACGACCACCTCCGTGGGCGCGACGATCTGGACCAGGTGGGGATTGCTCTCGGTGCCCACCACCTCGAATCGCACCGTGATCAACTCCGACCACGCCTCGCTCAGGTTCTCCAGGGCACGATCGATGATCCGGTCCACCAGCCGCATCTCGATCGAGGTCAAGGGACGCTGGGGAATGAATATCCCCGCGTTGGTGCCGCCCAGGAGCCGGTCCACGATCGGGAACACAATGAGCGGGCTGAGTTCCAAGCACATCTGCCCGATCAACTGCGGGGCCGACAACAGCACAAAGCACGTAGGGCTCGGCAGCGAATGAATGAACTCGCTGTAGGTGAGCTGTTCGATCGTGGCCACCCGCGTCTCCACGATCGCCCGCAGAAACGACGACAGCGAGGCGCCCAGGATCCGCGCGAAACTCTCGTGGATCGAGTGAAGCGCCCGAATTTGGTCTTTGCTGACCCGCTCCGGCCGTTTGAAGTCATATACGCTGACCTCTCTCGACGTGGAACCCGAGCCCGCGCCCGTCCCGATCTCGATCCCGGACGCGTCACCGTCCATCGACCCGGCGGAGACCGCGGCCAAAAGGGCATCGACTTCGCTTTGGTCAAGGATGTCGGCCATTAATCCGTACTCTGGAATCAACGAGGCGCGCGGCCCTCCGCTGGCCACGCCGCGTCGCCTACCCGGCTGTTATCGGACAACGCGGAAGGCCCCCTTGAACCCCCCTGCCGCCTGTAAGTTGAGCACTGTCGCTCACGGCTGTGTGCGTGGCCCGGTCGCCCTCCGGTACTGGTACAGTTTGCGACGAGAACACAGCCGGGGGCGGCTGTGCCCCATCAAACTGTACCAGTACCCGCCCTCCGCTGTGATTGTTGTGCAACTCGCTCCCGAGCCCCATGGCGCGGGGCTGGAATATTTGTCGCCTCCGGCCCAATATCGGTCAGTCAGGGCAAACCAACCGCGGGCCTCTAGGCCCCATGACCGACGCCCCCGTCACCGGGAGCAGGAGAATCGACATGTTCAATGACTCAGGCGCTACTGTCGTTCGCAAGCCATACTCCTTTCTCGCCGTGGCCGCGTTCGGCCTGAGCGGCGTGCTCATCACCGCCATCGTTTGTGCCTCGGCCATCGGCCTATACGGCCTGCGAGTCGTCGACCGCAAGGCGGACGGACTCATCGGCCTGGTCGGGGACGCCGCTGGAAAACTGCCCGAACTCCGCGCAGCCCTCCCGCCGGCGCTCTTTGACGCCATCGACGACGTGCGCAGTCCCGAGTACGTCCAAAGCCTGAAGGTCACCAGCAGCTTGGCCCCGACCCAGGACCGCTGGGGTCGGCGAAGGGTGGCCATCGAAGTCGAGAACCACGGCGAACAAGTCGTCTCGCTGCTCAGTATGCGGGTGCTCGGCCTCGATGAGGACGGGGACGCGGTCGACGAGCGAAACGTGTGGGCAGCCACGCCCATTCAGCTCGAAGACGATTGGCGAGGCCCTATTCTTCCCGGCGAGACCCGGCGGCTGCTCGCCTGGTGTGACGATCACTCGAAGATCGCCGGCGTGGCCCACGAAATCACTGAAGTCCGCGTCTGGGATGGAGATAGCGAAGTGGAGCACGTCAAGCAGCTTGACTGAATGCGTCGACTGCGCTAATCTCCAGGACAAGGGCTCCCGATCCGGCGTAGGATTCGCGGAGCCCAACTCGCTTTTGGCCCGCAGGCAGATCGGCCGGACTCATTTTTCCTGATGCCACAATTCCCGCGCACTCAAGCCTTCACCAAGATTGAACTCCTCGTCGCGGTGGCGGTTCTTTGCCTAGGGGGCTGGTTGATCCTGCCATCCTATTCCCAAAAGCGCGTCGCCGAACGGCGGGCGCAGTGCCTCGCAAACTTGGCGGAGATCGGACGAGCCTTGGAGAGCTATCTACAGCAGAGCGACAGGCACTGGCCCTATGTGGCCAAGCTGGCCAGCATCCCTTTGCACGATCCGCCCTGGCCCGCGTTGCCGAAGGTGTTGCAGCCGTTCATGGCGGGAAGTTCAACCGAGGTGTTTCGTTGTCCCGCCGATCGACGAAGCCTGAACGCCGACAGCCCCTTGGCAAAGCGGTTTCCGCGAAGCACCACCTGGTACGAAACCGAGACCACCAGCTACGAATGGCTGTGGGGCGAGGCCTATGGCGGGCGGAAGGTCGGCCAGGAGTCGATCACCTCGCCGCGTGGGTTCGGGTTCGGTCCCGCCGATCAGCCTCTCCTGGCCGATTTCGAGCCGTTCCATGAGGGAGACGAGCAGGGATCGTTCAATACCCTCAACGCGGATCTGAAGCCCCGCACCTCCAAGGACGTTCGGCGCTAGCGAACTCCTTGGGGATATCACGGGCTAGCCGGTAGATGGAGAATGTCAGCAATGACCTCGAATGATGTGAAACAAGTCGTCAATCGGCACCGGCCGGCCGCCGTCTTCGGCGCTGCCATCGGCCTGATCTTGATCGTCGGCTGGTTTGGCTACGACAGGGCCATGACCCCCACCAAGCCGGTCATCGCTTCGGCCAAGGCGGCTGAAGTGGTCGCCTATATCAGCGATGAGCGGGGCCTGGCGGTTCTGCCGCAGATCGAGCAGGAACAATTCCTCGAGCAGTGGAAGGATCACGTCGCCCAGGAAGGCCCCAAGCTCCAGCTCAAGGCCTGTTTCGATGAGTTGAGCGACGATCAGCGCAAGCAGTTCACCGATGCCTTCTTCCGCCATGCCAAGCGATCGTTTCTCAACGATGCCCGGCGGTACTCGCAGCTCGCCACGCCCGAGGAAAAAGGCGAGTTTCTTCGCGATCGCCTTGCGGACTACGAAAAACAGGCCCTATTCACCCGGGACGTGGCCGGCAGCTTCCGCAGCGACTTCGGTCAGCGCCCCGACGACATCCAGAAATGGACGATGGAGCACACCACCGCCGAGGAGCGAGCCATCGGCGAGCCCTACGTTGACGCCCTCAAGCGTGTCCGCGAGCAGGTTCGCAAGGAACAGCGCGTCGCCGAGACTTCGGGCAAGGCCCCGCCCGCCCCTTGATATCCGCCCTCAATAGTGCGTGTAGCCCGGCAGCGCGCGGCGGCTCAACGCCGGGAGGCAATTCGTACGTCATCCTCCGCCGGACGCTGTGTGCTCTTCGACGAGCCGCTTGGGGGCCATGTTGCACCAGGCGGCCAGCAACGCGGACTTGACCGAGGCCTTGTCTGCGGACTTCAGCATCACTTGGGTCGCGCCCTGACGGCCCCAGGCCCCGGCGCAAGGCTCGAACGAGCCGGGTTTTGCCTTGATGAACCTTCGCTGTTGGCCGGACGTCAGCTTGACCATGCCCCAGTTCACGCCGTCGCGCTTAAAGAGCGTGGCGAAGATCTTCCCCATGACCCGGAAGTCAGGATGGCCCATGTGCTGGCCCTCTTCAGCCTCGGGAAGTTGGAGAGCGATCTTGCGAAAGTCGGCAGGGATCATAACGCTAGGCCGTTTCCCGACTCAGTGGACCCTGCGGCCGAGGGCCTCGTTTAGCCGGCGGGCTTGCCCGCCAGTGATGGAAACGCACGTCCCATCGGCCACTCAATCGGGAACCGCTATAGCCCAACCTCGTTCAGAGCAAAGCGCGTGGCAGTCTCAAGCGCATGTTTTTTCGCAATTCGAGCAAAGACAGAGTCGCAGCACCTATCGTAGCGGCTTCTTGCCCGCCAGCCTACGAATCAGGGCAATCTGTCCCCCGTGAAAGGTCTCGTGAATGGCCGCAGTCCCGATGGCCCCGGCCTTGGTGGTGAACATCGGGTGGGCCTCTCCGAGGGTCGGCTCATCCAGCTCGGCATCCGTCATCCCGCGGATCAGGTCGATCGATTCTCGGTGAAGCTGGTCGAACATCCGCCGGATCTCTGAGATCGGCGGATAGGCCGTAGGATCGGCGACCGGCGTCGAGCCCTTGCCGAACGTCTGACGAAATCGCTCGGGCGCGTGCTGGGTGTACTCCCGGCCGAAACAGCGCACGTGGATGAGCGCCACCTGCGACGAGGCCAAGTGGCCGACCTGCCAGGCGACGTGGCCCACCCCGGGCGCGGGTGGGTCGAACCAGCGCGATTCCTCAACATCCGTCAGCAGGCCCTTGGTCCATGTCCGGGCAACCTGCAATCGATCGATCAGCATTTCCAGCTTGTTCATGCCGAGCCTCCGCCGGCACGATTCTAGCATCGATCCGCCACTCGCCAAGCAAATCGTGATCCACCGGGATTGCCTCTACCCGAAACGCATGGCCGAAGGCGGCTGTGCTCCATCAAACTTCACCAGTAGCAGTTTTTTTTGACTAACAGGCCGGCGGCTCGTATCCTGACTTCCGGTCCGCGGTGCATGAACGGCGAACATTGCCGCAGAGCCGCCGGGACATTAGGAGCCTGCTTGCATGAAGCTTGCGTTTAGTAGCGTGGCCTGTCCGGCATGGGATTTGGCGACGATGGTCGCAAAGGCCAAGGAATACGGCTACCAAGGCATCGAGCTGCGCGGCCTCGAGGGCCAGATGCACCTGCCCCTGGCCCCACAGTTGGCGTCGAACCCGCAAAAAATCGCCCGACTGATGCGTGATACGGGCATCGAGCTCGTCTGCCTGGCGACCCCCTGTGCATTCCACATGCGCGACCCGGCCGAGGTCGCCACAAATCAGGCCCAGACTCGGGAGTACATCGAGCTTGCCGCCAAACTGGAGGTCCCGCTGGTGCGGGTCTTCGGGGCTGAGATTCCCAGGGTTCGACTCCTCGGCTACGAGCGCCGCGAAACGGTCCTCGGGCGAATCGCCCAGGCTTTGCGCCAGCTTGGCGACTTCGCCGCGGATCACCACGTGACCATTCTCATCGAGAACAGCGGCGATTTCCGCGACAGCGTCGCCATGTGGTATCTCGCCGATGCCGCGGACAGCCCGGCCGTCAGGTGCTGTTGGAATCCGCTCGCCGCAAGGACTCGAAGCGAGCGGCCCACGAACTCCATCCCCCGCCTGGGCACCAAGATCGGCATGGTCCATATCACCGACGCCAAGTTCGAGGGCGATGCATTCGACAGCTATGTCCTGCCCGGGCAAGGCAACGTGGAACTCGCGCGCATGATCCAGTTGCTTCGCGGCATCGGCTATCGAGACTATCTCTGTTTCGAGTGGCCGAGGATCTGGAGCCCCTCCCTCGCCGATGCCGACAAGGCGCTACCCGCGGCTGCGAAATACCTGAAGGGCCTCATCGATGAAAAGCCCGTCCCGCTGACCGCCTACAAGGGGGACAAGAACGCTCCTCGACAGGGCTATGAGTTCGCAGCCTCCTAGGGCGGATCGCACGTCGATGAATCATCCGAGCCGCGACGATGAGGGAGCGGGTCCCAACGATCGGCGTCGTCGGCCCATGGCCGCGCGGGTTGCTTTCAGCGCCCTTTGGCTCGGCGCGTCCGCGATGACGGTTGTCGGGCAGCCGACCTCGGGGCCTGGGACGCGAGCGGAACTCCCGGCCGATCTCGATCAGGCGAGGGCCCTGCTCGCGAAGCTCGACGCTTCCTTCGGTGCGGAGTTTACTCCATCCTTCACCATCGTCTCGGATGTCAAGGCGCCGATCGTCAAGACCCTTGCAGGGCTCGCCGAATCCACGCTCCAGGATGTCGGCGCTTTCGCCGAGCGGCTGGACCTCACCGTCAGCTCGCCGCGGACCAAGATGACGGTCCTTCTGTTCGATCACTGGAAAGACTACTCGCAGCACGCCTCTGAAGCCGGCCTCAGGGTCGACGAGTCGGTGCCCGGTCTTTTCGATCAGCGGAGCGGCCTGTGCATCATGTTCAACTACGCCAATTCCGCCGCGGTCGCGGCCAAGCGAGACGAAATCGCGCGGGCTCGCAGGGCGTTGCAAGAGGCCGACGACCCGGAGCGCATGCGCCATCGCGTCGAGGGGATGGAGGTCCGGCTGGCCCAGCATGAGGAGTTGATCAACACAACCGTGTTCCGGCATGAGTTGGCCCACCAGGCGCTCTTTGCCTTTGGCCTGCAAACGCCGGCGACGAAGGACCGCCGCTGGCTTTGCGAGGGGCTGGCGATGCAATTCGAATGTGCGCAGGGGGTAAACCGCTACCGGTTGGCCGACTTTCTCGCCATTCGCCGGAAGCAAGGCGGCATCTCACTCCGCTCGCTGGTTGCCGACCCCAAGCTCTTGGGGCCCGGGGCAGCGGACTCCGCCTCCGCGTATGCCGCGGCCTGGGCCCTGGTGTGTTACCTGACGGTCGAGCGACCCGCCGCGTTCTCCCGCTATCTCCGCGCGTTGAACGAAACCGTGGCGCTGGCCGCCTCCTCTGAGGACCGTGAGATCGCCCTGTTCGAGGCGGCGTTCGGCCGGATTGATTCGGCGTTTGAATCTCGTTGGCGAGCCTACATCCAGAGCTTGGTTGATCGATAGGCCCCCCAGAGAGCGGCGTGGTCGGTCGACCGCCATCCGACTATACTTCGCCCCGAACTTTGCCCCTTGTCAGATTCTCCGGTTGTGCAATCGATGACCGCGAAGCTCATTGACGGCAAGACCATCGCGGCCCAGGTCCGCCAGCGCCTGGCCCAGCGCGTCGAAGCCCTTCGCTGCCGCAGACGCAAGCCCCGCCTCGCTGCCCTCGTCATCGGCGAGGACCCCGCCTCGAAAAGCTACGCGTTGTCGCAACAGAAAAACGCCCGCGAGGTCGGCATCGACCACCGCCTCATCGAGCTGCCCAAGACTACCACCCAAGGCGAGGCCGTCGAGGTCGTTGAGGCCATGAACCGTGACCCGGCCGTCTGTGGGATCATGCTTCATTTGCCGGTTCCGAACGGCCTGGACGGCTTCGCGCTTCAGCAGCGGATCGCTCCGTCGAAAGACGTGGAAGGCGTCGGCGCCACCAACCTGGGATTATTGGCGATGGGCCAAGAAGCGCTGGCGCCGTGTACCGCTGCGGCGGCGATGGCCTGCCTTCAATTCGTCGTGCCCGACTTGACCGGCCGCGACGTTGTCATCGTCGGCCGCAGCCTCATCGTAGGGAAGCCTCTGGCGATGCTGTTGCTGCACGCCCATGCGACCGTCACCCAATGTCATACGCGGACCCGCGACCTCGTCGAACACACCCGTGGGGCGGAGGTCCTGCTCGTCGCCGCCGGCTCACCGGGCTTGATCGGAGCCGAACACGTCGCCCCCGGCACGATAGTGATCGACATCGGCGTTCACCGGGTCAAGATCATCGACGCCCAGGGGAATGAACAGGTCCGCACCGTCGGAGACGTTCGCTTCGACGAGGTTTCCCCCATCGCCTCGGCGATCACCCCCGTGCCCGGCGGCGTCGGACCGGTCACCGTGGCCATGCTCCTCGCCAACACCGTCCAGGCATGTGAGCGCAGCAGCCCATAGCGCGGGGGCACACCTTGAATCGCTTGGCCACAGGCTCGCGCGTCCTGCGACCCCGTTGATCGGCGTCATCCCGCGGATATAATCCAGCAGCGCAGAATCGCGCGTGTTTTCGTGTCGCGCTCGCCGCGCCTCGCTGGTCCCATTGGCAACCCGGAGCACGTGCTCTTGCAAGCCCCGCCGTCACGCACAGGCATGCCTGAGCCGTCGGACTATCCCCTCCATCGACAGCGTGGCTCGCTGCTGCGGCCGGTCCCGGTTGCAGCCGGAAGCTTCGGCCAAACCCTCGGGTCGGCTGCCGTCAGCGTCGCCTGCCACCTATGCGTGCTTTGTCTCTTCGGCCTGGTCACCTGGGCCGTCGGGGCTGCGAGCGAGTCGCCCAGTGGCGAGTTTCACGCCGCGCTGATCGCCGAATCGGCCGACGAGTCGAAGGGCGGCGGGTTTCAATTCCCGGGAGACGCCTTCATCGATCGCCCGGACGCCCCATCCGACGGCAATAAGGATCGCGCTCTTGGAGACCTCACCCAACAGTTGACCGCCGGCAAAGCCCCGCAGCCCCGCGTCTTGGCTATGGCCGGCTCGGAATTGGAGACTCTGGCCTCACAATCGCTTCGCCGAGATGACGTGGTCGGGCTTCGTGCAGGCGAGGGCGAAGGCTCCGGCTCGGGGCTTGGCGATCGCAACCTGGCCGGCGGCGGGCCGGTCGGCAGCCTGTGGGGAGTCGGGCAGGGCCAACAGGCCGCCTCGATCGTTTATGTCCTGGACCGCAGCGGCTCAATGAGCGAGTGCTTCAATCTCTTGCAGCGCGAATTGTTGCAGGCCATTGGCTCCCTCGGTCCCGATCAGCGCTTCAACGTCTTCTGGTTCAACGAAGGGAAGGCCACGGAAGTTTTCCCCAAGCTCAGCCCGGCGACCATCGCGAACAAGCGGCGGGTCTTCGAGTCCGTCAAGCAGGTATATCCCGAGGGATCAACCGAGCCGGTCGACGCCATCCGCCGCGGACTGTCCTGCAAGCCGGACGTCCTCTTCCTGCTCTCCGACGGCGACTTCGGCGAACAAAACAAGAAGATCATCGCCACGATCGACCGCCTGAACAAGCGCCGGCAGACGGTCATCAACACCATTCTCTTCGTGTACGACACCATGGGCGAGGGCGAGCGCGTCCTTCGGGCCATCGCCAAAGCCAACGGCGGAACTTACAAACACGTGACCGAGGAGGAGGTTCGCGGGCGGTAGCCTCCTCCCTGCGGCTGACTCGACGCGATGAAGCGATAAACAACAGAATGAACTCGACGACCTTACGCACCTTATTCTTCCTGGCGGCAACCCTTCTGGTGGTCACGGCCCAGCCCGCGCTCGGATTCGATTCCGACGACGGTTTCGCCGGTCGCTCCTTTCTTCAAGTGATCGTCGAGGGTGCGAGATGGCCGGGGGTGATCATCGCCGCAATGTCCCTCGCCTCGGTCACCATCATCGTCGAGAACTTCTGGACGATCCGGCGCAGGACCTTGGCCCCCGCCGCGGAGATCGAGACCACACGGCAACTGATCGAGGCCCGCAAGTTCAAGGAGTGCATCGACTACGTTCAGGCCAGCCGAACGATGTTCGCCGACGTACTTGCCGCCGGGCTGCGCCACGGCCGCCACGGATTCGAGGCCATGCACGAGGCCGCCGACGAGCGCGCCGGGGCGTGGAGCAGCCGCTTGTTTCGCAAGGTCGAATACCTCAACGTCATCGGCAACCTCGGTCCGCTCATGGGACTTCTAGGCACCGTGCTCGGCATGGTCGAGGCCTTTGGACAGATGCAGGCTTCACAGGGCGCCTACCGGCCCGAATCGCTCGCCGGCGGCATCAGCCTGGCATTGGTCAACACTTTCCTGGGGTTGAGCGTGGCGATCGTCTCGCTCGGGTTCTACGGCATCTGCCGAAACCGGGTCGACGCATTGACCGTCTGGGCCCACGCCGCCGCTGTGGACCAATTGGCCTATTTCCGACCGCTCGCCCCGGCGGCCTCCGCCGCAATCGAACAACCCCCTAGGGTCAAGCCCCCCGCCGCGGGCCGCACGGCACATCAACCGATCGGTCGCGACCAGAGCGAAACCCTCGCCAAGGAATAGGAGCGAGGCCTGGCGCACGGGAGAGGCGCTGTTGAGGAACCGCCGATGAGACGCCCCATCAGTCCCACGCCGCTGGAAATCAACCTCGCGCCCATGGTCGACGTCATGATGTGTCTCCTGATTTTCTTCATGCTGGCCACGAAGATGGTCGAGCGCGAGCACAGCCGGATCGACCTGCCCGCGGCCCGATCCGCGCCGCGATCCATCTCCGGGGCACGATCGGAGCGATTCGTGGTCAACGTTCTCGCCGCGCCGCGACCATCGGCCGGCGCTACGACCTACATCGTTCAGGAGCAAACCCTCACGCCGCAGCAGGTAGCCGAGCAGCTCGGACTTCGCCGGGCCGTCGATCCCGAGCTGCGCTGCATCATCCGCGCCGACCGAACCGTGCCCTATCGTGATGTCGAGGCCATCCTGATCGCCTGCGCCGAGGCCGACATGCGTGACGTCGCCTTCAGCACCATCGAGCACGATGAGGATCGCCCATGACGCGACAACCTGCCCGTTTTCGCCCCCGGCTGTCGGTGCCTAACCTCGCACCGATGGTCGATGTCGTCATGGTGATTCTGATCTTCTTCATGCTCGGCACACATTTCGCGTTGTCCGAGGGCCTTTTGCCCATGCGGCTTCCTAAACAGGTGGGGCCCGGCGGCGGCGCCCGCGTCGCCGTCGTCCCGGCGGTGCGCATCTCGCTGGTGGCCGTGCCCGACGACGCGATGTGCGGGATCGAGGTCATGGGCCGGCCGCTGGAGCAGAACACCTTCCACGCCCTCCGGGAGTTGTTGGTTGCCAAGCGCCAGGCCGGCGCCGATCCCAATGGCCCGGTGTTTATCCACACCGACCCGGACGTCCGTCACCAACACCTCGTCTCGGCCCTCGACGCGTGCGCCGCGGCCGGCATGACGAACATTCAATTGGCCGTCGGCGTCGGGGCCAGGCTCGCGCCGGCTGCGAAGCGCCGAACATGATACGTTTCTGCCGATCCAAGATCAGTGGTCCCCCGTGCCGGGCAGTCGTCTTCGTTTGCATCTCGGGGCTCTTGATAACCGCGCTTTGTCCTGCCGGGCTCGCCGGGCAGCGAATTCCCGTCGAGAGCGAGCCGGATGACCGGCTGCCGCGCGAACGAGAAGCCGCCGTTGGCGAACTCATCGAGCGGGGCGACCCCGAAGCAGTCGAGAAGCTTCTCGCCGGGGTTGCTGCGATGCATCGGGTGCACGTCGCGCGGGCCTACGGGCGCGCGGGCGGCAAGGCGCTCGACCCTGCCGAGCGAGAACGGCTCCTGGGCCGCGCCGTCGAGGAATATCAGGCGGTGATTTCCCTGGAAATGGACCCCCGATGGTTTCGCGGATTGCGCAGGCAATTCGACGTGATCCAATGGCGAGTTGAATTGGCCGACCTGATCCTCGGTCTTTGGTCCGGGCCTGACCTTGACAGGTTCGAGGTCACCAGCGGCCTTGATTTCGACCGCAAGCGACTCGTTGCCCGGCTCGAGCAGGCCGACAGCCTTTATTCGAAGGCCCGTCGCAAACTCGACAAACTGACGTCCGACATGCGCGACAACGAGACGGACTATCTGCTGCTCGGGCTGACCGGCAGGATCAACAGCTTGGTCCAGCAAGTGCGGCGCAACGGCGCGTGGGCGGCGCTCTATCTCGCCCAGGCATGCGAGCCGGCCTGGCCGCGGCGTCAAGAACGGCTGGAAACCGCCCTGGCCGAATTCGATTCGGTTTCTCGCGCCGCCAAGGAGGCGCCGTCCAGATACAACGCCCTCCTCGGGGCGGGAATCGCCCTTCGCGAGAGCGGGAGATTCGCTGAGGCGGAGGCCGCGTTCGATCGGGTCGTGAATTCGACGGCCGGAAGCGCCGTTGTAGCCAGAGCGATCCACGAGAGGGCACGGGAAATGCTCGCCGCCCGCCAGTTCGAACGGGCGAGGGCTGAGTTCGCCCGGCTGTCCGCAATGACTCCATCAGAGCCCGGCGCATCATTCTATGTCCGCTTAGCCCCGATGCTGAGAGCCTACGTTGATATCGTCGAGTCCGGCATGAAGAGTTGCCCGCCGCGGCGCAAACACGAGTTGGCCGACCGCGCATCCGACGCCCTCAATGCGCTTGCAAGTAGGGGAGGACCGCTGGCGGAGGCGAGTCAGCTTTACCTTGCCCAGCTACCGGGTCACAAGCCCGATCTTGGCGTGCTTCCGGACGCCGAGCTTGTCGTCACGGCGGAGCGGCTCATGTCGGCGGAAAATTACGCCGAGGCGGCGGAGGCCCTCCGGATGCTGCTCGGCCGGCCCGACGCCAAGGCCAGGCATTTCGTCGCACGCTTCAACCTGGCGGTCTGCCATTTCCACTTGAATGAGCTGCGGGCCGCCGCGGAGACATTCTCCGAACTGGCCGGCGCCGGGGGCGATTCTTCCGAAGTCTCCAACTCTGCTGTTGTCTATGCCTACCAATGTTGGCGCGCCCTCGCCGGGACGACTAAGGAGGTCGCCGACTATTCCGCCCTGACCCTGGCCGCAAGCCGACTGGTCCTGCGAGTGCCGGATCACGCGCTGGCCGACGAGGCACGCTGGGTCGCCGCCCTGGCCAACCAGGAGGCGGGCAACTTGGGCGAGGCGTTCGATGGCTATGCGAGAGTGCCTCCGCAGTCGCCACACTACTGGCAAGCTCGCCGGGGCATGGCCATCTGCGCCCAGCGTCGATACGAGGCCGCCGTTGGTGTTTCATCACCGCACACGAGAAAGGATCGCGCCGTCCAGGCGGCAGCGGCATGGAGCGACCTGGCCGACAAGCTTCACCAACCCCCCGTCAATCCGAAAAAGTCCGACTCCGCACAGGACAGGCCGGCGAAGTATGGCGACGAATTCGACAGGGCGGCGTGGCTCACGGAGGCCAGGTATTCCGCGGCGGAGGCACTCGCGTGCGACGACCTGCGCTCCTTCCGTGAGGCCCTCGCGCACCTGGAGGCAATGCCTCGGCAAGCCCGCGCCCTCGCGCTGCGACTCCGTTGTCTGCGGGGATTGGAGAATCGCTCCCGATCGGAAGCTGAACTCACCGCGCTATTGACCGACCTCTCAGACCCAAAGAATAAGAATGCATGGGTCGAGCTGGCGTCCGCCTTGGAAGCGGAAGTTGATCGCCTCGTTGCCTCAGGCCACAGCGGCCCGGCTGCGCTTGCCGCTCTCGACGCAGCCGGTGTGTTCAGCCGCCTGTTGGATACACAGGGGCAGTCCGACGAGGCGTCCCAAGTCGCCGCCGCCCGCCTGGGCCTCGCGCGCATGCTCGCATTGGCCGGCAAACACGAGAGCGCCAGGGAGCAATTCGATCGCCTGATCGCCGACGATCCCACCAACGGAAGCCTTCTGCTTAGCGCCGCCCGCATGGAGGAAGACGCGATCCGTGGCGCCGACGGTACCGACGCCGACATTGCCCCGCATCGTGCCGAGTCCCTGTGGGCCCGACTGTTGGCTGATGAAACCCTCCGCGACCGCGCTCCAGCCGAGTATTGGGAGGCCCGGTACTACTGGCTCGCCCACCAGCTCCGTCAGGGCCGCGCCGACGAGGTGGCTCGAGGCATCGCCGCCGAGCGAGCATGGTATCCTGAACTGGGCGGACCCCCTTGGCAGGACAAGCTCAGCCATCTCGCCGAGCAGGCGCGGGCTCAATCCCGAGGCGGTTAGTCTTGAGACGCGAGGCGACTCGACAATCTGCGAACCCGCCCCGCATCGCTCTCGCTTTCGCGGCCCTCATCATCCCGGCAACCCCATCATTGGCCCACCAGCCGGATGATCTGCTTGAGCCTGGGCGCAGACTTTTGGACGACGTACACGACTACGCGTTTTCATTCGATGAGCCGGCTTTCTATTGGTTTTGCCGCTTCGCAGGCAACGATCGCCATGCCCCCATGTTCGCGCCCGAGAAAAGCGAGCAGCCGACTGCCTGGAAGTTGCTTCTCGAACGGCCAGGGGACTACCGAGGCCGGCTCCTGATGATCGAGGGGCTCGTTCAGGGTCGCTACGAGTACGAGGTGCAGAATCGCCGTGACCTGGGACGCCTGTGGCAAATCGAGCTTTCCGAGCTCGGCACCCGATCACTCTGCGCCGTCGTCTGCACCGAGGACCCCGGGCCGATTCCCAATAGGTCTCACGTCCGCACCAAGGGTTTTTTCATCAAGGTGCGCGGCTACCGCACGAGCGAAGGAGTCGAAGGAGCCGGGCCGTTGATTGTCGCCCGCAATCTGGAGGTGGTCCGCTCGCCCGCCTCCTCCCTGCCCGCCTTGGGCAGGAATGTGGATTCGGCAGGCGCCTGGTTAGTGGGCCTCATCGCCCTGCTTGCGGCGGCCTGGTTGATCCTGCGCGTGAGGATTCGCAGGCGTTCCGCAGCGCCCGCCATTGCTCCTACCGGCCGCGGGGCTTCAAGCGGAACTGAAGGCGAGTTCGACTGGCTGATCGGTCGGCCTGATCGCGGCGACCGCGACGGACCTTGAACCCGGGAATTCTTACCTCGCGCCCGACGCGCCAGAACTTGCTATCATGGTTGCGGCAACGACCCCACCAGCCGCCCGCTTGCGAGCATGACCGACCCTAACCCTTCACCATCCGAGCCCCTTTTACACGGGCCTTCGGTGCGCCCGCTCTCCCGCAGAATCCTCGAAGTCGGCGCGCTCGGCGCGCTGCTCGCCGCATGGCTCGGAATCGGTGAGGCCCTGCTCCTGTTTCTGACCCGGTCGATCGCGGAAAAAGGCTACTTCCTGCGCGAAACGACGCTCGCATACGCCGCCCTGGGTCTTGTCGGCGGCCTCGCGTGGGGCGCACTGTGCGAATCGACCATCGGCCGAGCGCCGCTCTGGAATCGAAAGAAATTCTATTGTCTTTCGCTGGTCCTGCTCGTTCTGCTCTTTCAAATCACCGTCCAGACCCAGGTCCGATGGGTACCCAAACAGATGATCGCCGGAGGGCTTGGCTCGTTGGCCATCACCTTTACAGAGGCCGTCCCGGTCCTGCTCTTGATCCTTGTGATCTGGAAGCGATGCAAGCGGGCGCCGCGAACTCCGCGCAACACCGGATTGGTCGGTAGGCGGATGGGCGTCATTCTCTTCGCCCTGCCTACATTCATCGTGGCATGGCCCATGATCGCCGGGCTCGCCGCCCGATCGGCCGAGGCCGACCACCGCAATGTCCTGCTCGTCGTGCTTGACACCACGCGAGCGGACCGGCTCTCGGCCTACGGCTATGGCCGCCCCACCGCTCCGGCACTGGATCGGCTGGCGGCCGAGGGGCTGACCTTTACTCGTGCCTATGCCGCGGCCCCCTGGACCCTGCCCTCGCACGCCTCGATGTTCACCGGCGAATATCCCAGCGTCCATGGGGCCACTCGGGAACATCCGTACCTAGACGATCGACTCCCCACGCTCGCCGAGCGGTTGTCGGACATGGGTCTGGTTACCGTGGCGGTGTCGCAGAAGTCCTGGCTCCGCGAAGAGACCGGCGTCATGCGAGGCTTTGACCACTTCCACGACCTGCTCGGCCTCTCCAACACCGCGGCCGTCACGCTTTATCGTTTCTGCGATTTGAAGCTGCGCGGCACGAGAGGTGTCCGCGACAAGGGCGCCGGACTGGTCACGGAACGTGCGCGACAGTGGCTGGACCGCCACGACCAGCGGCCGTTTTTCATGTTCATCAATTACACCGAGCCGCACGCCGAGTACGCTCCCCCGTCTCCATTTCGAGAGCGATTCTTGGAGGCCAGAAGCGATACACCGTGGGGCCGCCAGCGGTTCGATGAGGTGGCGAAATACAACGCGGGCTACGTCGAGTACGGTCCACAGGACCTCAGCGACTTCAGCGATCTGTACGACGCCGAGGTCAACTACCAGGATTCCCGACTGGAAGAGCTGCTCGGCGAGTTCCGTCGTCGCGGCCTGTTGGACAAGACCCTGATCATCGTCACGGCCGATCACGGCGAGAATCTCGGCGAGCACGGGCTATTGGGCCACATGCTCTCGGTGGCCGATTCATTGCTCCATGTGCCGCTCGTCGTGCGGCTGCCGGACAGAATCCCTGCCGGCATGAGGTGGGACGCGCCGGTTGAAAACCGTTTGATCTGGTCTTTGATCGAGCAGGTGATCGGCCCAGAGCGCTCCGAGGAGGTGATGGATCCACGCCAACTTGCCGCGGCGCTTCAGGCCAATGATGGGCTCGGATCGCCGATCCTCTCCGAGCTGGACCGCGAGGATTTCTCGACCGAGTTCTGGCAGAAATCTTCAAGACGCGCCCGGTTCGACCGTCGACTTTCATGCCTCAGAGTCGGCAGCTTGAAATACGTGCGCGGCTCCGACGGTTCCGAGGAACTCTTCGATGTCGCCTCAGACCCCAAGGAACTCAAGAACCTCGCCGCCGAGCGGCCTGACGACCTCGCACGCATGAGAGCCCTGCTGCTTAAAAAGATGGAGAGCCTGGACCTCCACGAGGCCGGCGCCGCCCCGGAGTTCAGCCCGGAGATGATCGAGCAACTCAAGGCCATGGGCTACATCAATTAGCGAGGTTGGACAAGTCGCGGCCGCGGCTCAGGCATCAAGCTGCCGCGTCTCGGCTGAGGGCCAGCCGCTTCCCCCCGTCGCGGCGCGAAGGTTCAGAATCAACTCGACTTCGCCGACCGGCTCTTCGAGCCGCTGGGCGATCTGTCGGGCGGAATGGCCTTGATCGGAAAGTTGATATATCCGTTCCTCGCGGCTGAGAGCGTCAGGCGACTCGGGGGCTCGCTTGCGCTCGGCCGCTGGCGCACCGGTTGCCGGCGTCGGCCTAGGCAGCTCATCGGGCAGGCCCAAGGACGCACCGGCGGCACGCGCGGCGTCGAGAAGAATCCGCAGGGCGGCGATCCGCTTGTCGGCGTCGACAATGGACGCCTCGAGCTTCGCAAAGCGGGTGTCCACCTGGGCACTGACCTTCCGCGAAAAATCCTCCAGCTCGATCAGCAGCTTCTCCATGTCGCCCTTGACGGCGGCGCTCTCGGAGGTGGCGGAGTCGATCTCGCGCCGGTATTGCTTGGACGAGCCGCCGGCCATGCGTCGCCGGTTGATCCGCAACACCATGAAACCCGTGATCAGGACCGCGCCGAGAATCATGAGCTGCTGCCCGCTCGGCGTGCCGCCCTCGCCGACCATCATCGAAAGGCGCTCCATCACAACCTGCCCTGGGACGTTCGCCAGCACGTTTCCGCCTCGAACATGACCTCTCGCAGGCTGACACCGTTTTCCCGGGCGACGGCCGCGCAGTCCTCGTACTCCGGCGACGCCATGACCAGCTTGTCTGCGCGCCGTCCGATCTTCATCCGGACCTTGCCGTAGCGCGTGGCCACGGTCTCGATCGATCGCTCCAGCTTGCGACGCGTGCAGCGGTGCCGACGGACGCCGAAAGTCGTAGTCTGACCAAAGAGCACTTCCTCGCAGGCCTCGGCCTTCTCGGGAGCGACGATCACTGACAGCAGGACGCCGGGCCGCCCCTTCTTCATGGCGATCGCGGTCGTGAAGACGTCCAGGGCCCCCGCTCCGAAGAGCGCCTCCGCGGCGTGGCCGACCACTTCGCCGGTCGAGTCGTCCAGATTGGCCTCCAGGATGAGCACCTCGTCCTGGAAGCCGCCGGCCTCGATAGATTCACCGATCAATAGCCGGAGCAGGTTCGGCCGAGTCTTGCCCTCGCGCGTGCCTGCGCCGTAGCCGATTCGATCGAGGCGCATCGCCGGCGGGCCGCCGTACGACACAGCGAGGCTGGTCAAGATCGCCGCGCCAGTCGGCGTGGTCAGCTCGCCTGGCTCTTCACACGCCGCCAATGGCGCGCCGACCAGCAGTTCCGCGGTCGCGGGGGCCGGCACGGGCATCACGCCGTGTTGACATGAGACGCTGCCGTTTCCCGTGGGGATCGGAGAAGAAACGATTTGCTCCAGGCCCAGTCGTTCGATTCCGATGGCCGCGCCGACGACGTCGACGATTGCATCCACCGCGCCGACTTCGTGGAAATGCACCTTGTCCTGCGTCGTGCCGTGGACCTTCGCTTCCGCCTCCGCCAGGCGGGAAAACACGCCTCTCGCGCGCTCCTTGATCCGCGGGACAAGGTCACAGCGGTCGATCAGCTCCAGGATTTGCGGAAGATGCCGGTGGCCCCGTTCCTCGGCGACGCGGACGTCCACCTTTACGGCGGCGAAGCCTTGCTTGTTGACGCGGCGTATTTCCAGGTCGAACTTGGGCAACTTCAGCTTCGACAGGTCTGCCCGGAGCGCTTCCTCGGCCAGCCCCGCCGAGATCATGGCCGCCAGGATCATGTCCCCCGCGGCGCCGCTAAAGCAATCGAAGTAGCCGATTCTCATGAGATGCGCTCATCATACGATTCGATCGTCCGCGCCGATGGCGCAGCCTATGTCAAGCGGGCGGCTGGGGCAATAGCGCCGCGCGGCGCTGCGATGCGCGAGAGCCGTGGAGCGAATGACCGCCTCAACGCTAAGCAGGTATGAACATGAAGTCGACCCGAAAGCCGCCGGGCGCGGCCGGGTCCTGCTCGAAGGTGAATACAATCAGGCCCGTGCCGGCGGTCTGCCGGATGTCGGTCCGCGCGCAGTTGAAGTCGACCCCTGCGGAGAGCACGAGGCCTTCGGCCTTCCCCTCGGTCGGCGCCGCTTCCAAGGGGTCGCCCAGGGGAGCGCTGGAAAAATTGACCCCGTCAACGAGCGCCTCCTGGTCGCCGATCGGAATGTTGGGGTCGTTTTGGTTGAGCGTCAGCAGCCGAATCAGCTCCGCGCCCCCAACGGAGACCGACTTGCGGCAGGCGAGCACCGCCTGTGCTGAGGCCGTATTCCCCTCAAGCCGGATTTGGAGGAACCCCGTCGGCAGCGTCTCGCTGTTCAGTTCGTCGTAGGTCCCCGCGGAGAAGATGGCCCGAAAGGGGGTGTTGTTCACGAAGCCGACCTGGAGCGTGCGAGGGACCGGCATGCCGGCCGCGATGCCCCCGGCCACGAAGCTGCTCGTCGCCGAAAGGCTTGTCAGCAAGGCATCCGTTGCGCAAGAAGTCACCGTCGCCGCCGGCAGCACCAATAGGAAGGCTCGAACCCGCCGCTTTATGGGACCTGTTCCACGCATGAGATGCGCCTATATCCTCGATTCTAAATGGCGCGCGACGGGAACGACGAGATCACCCCGAACCGCGCGTAGCGAACTCTACATCGGCAAGAATCGGCGGCACGGGAAAACCTTCTCCGCGCATGGCGAGGCACGTTAACGAAAGCCGCTTGGATGGGCCGCTAAGGCGACTGGAGGCGCAAAACCTGAAAACCGCACCGGATGCAGGCCCATTAGCCATGACGCGTCAAGGCCCATCCTCGGGACCGGCATCAACGCGACGGTCGTAGAACGCCAGGATCCCCTCCTGGTCGAAGAAATCGAAGTCGCGTTGCACGTCCCAGGCGACGGCCATCATAAAGGGTCCGAATCCCTCGAAGGGCGTGATCACCAGCTTCCGTTGTCCGAAGTTGGCGACCGGAGTCAACTGAAAAAGCACTTCAAGCTGGTCGAGGAATTCCTGCGGGCAGTCGCCATCGCAATCATAAAGAAGCACGACGTAGCCGTGCTCGAGGTTGTGGACCCATCGCTCGGGCGCCACTGGTTCCTCATAGACGCCCGGCGCCACTGGCGCCACGCCTAGCGCGCTGTAGTGTGGGCCAGAGGCCGGCGGGATGGTCTTGTAGTTCACCTTCGTGCCGTTGGGGACGTGCAACTCCCCTTCGTTGGGAACGCAGCGGTCGCCGAATGGATCGGGCCCGCCATCGCTCTCCCCCGAGACCGGAATAGTCACCCGGGTTCGAATGAGCTGGCCGTCGGCGAGCAGCGAGACGTTGAACGGGCCATCCTCCTCGAAGGTGTGAACAGTCGTTGATCCGCTGGTTGTGACGCCGTCGGTGAAGAACCACTGGAATGACTGAACGGGTGAGTCGGAAATCGCCTTGAAGGTGACCGACCTGCTGACCTCGGAGCAGCCCGTTCGCTTGGCCTCGATGGTCACTTTGGGCTGAGGCTTCGGCAAGACGGCGCCGAACTCCTGGCAGCCTGCGGCGGCCGCGATGCAGAGCGTCACGAAAAAGGCGCGCGAACCCAAACGCGAAATCATGCTGGTGGATTCCCCCGAGCGATCTCTCGTCATCCGCCGGCGAGCTTGCTGTTCACGATGTCCCCGAGCTGTTCGGCGGTCTGAAAGCCGACGACTTGCTGGCCATTCACGTAGAAGGTCGGCGTGGCGTTGATGCCCAGGGCGGCGCCGGAATTCATGTCGCGCTTGACGCGCTCGCTCTTCGCGTTGGCCGACACGCAGGAGTCGAATATTGTTCCGTCGGCTCCCAGGCCGGTGGCGAGATTGTGAAGGGCCGAGTCGGACAGGTCCGACTGGTCGGCGAACACCTCGTCGTGGTAGGCGAAGAAGTCCACCTGGTCATTGGCGCATTCCGACGCCCTCGCCGTCGGTTCGGCGCGCGAATGAATCGTCGTCAACGGAAAATGACGAAACACAAATCGCACCTTGCCGGTGTCGATGAAATCCTGCTTGAACTGGGCGAACTCCTGACGGGCGAATCGCCCGCAGAACGGGCACTGAAAGTCGGAGTATTCCACCACCACGACTGGCGCGTTTGCATCTCCCAGAACATGGTCGTCCGAGAGGATTGTGATCGGATTGACTTGGCTGCCCCCGTTGTTGCCCCCGGGCAAGCCCGAATTCACCGTGCAGGAGCCGGCGTTCATCCCCAGGCAAACCATCGGAATCAGGGCGGAGGCCAAAACCCGGCTGTAACGACAAGCCCACACCCCTCCGGCCTGCTGTCGATGCGACAATTCCCTTCGAACTGATCTCATTCTGTTCTCCACACGCGAGACGGCTGTTTGGTTCTACTGATTGATATCGGTCCTGACCCAACGTGGGAACAGAGCTAGCCCGGCTCTGCGGGCGCCTTGTCGAAGAACCCCCGTGGCTGCTCCTCGCGAGGGGATTTGTGCCAGAACTCGTGGGGCCGATTTCGGTTGAATATTTTAGAATTCTCCGGTGCGCTAGTCAAGGCAACCCCCACACCTACGCCTCATGACGCCTTGCAGCGGTTATCGACCTTCTACGTCGTGATACGGCCCACCAAGGCAGGCCCATCGTCCCGAGGAGTTTTCCGGACGGGCGGCCCGAATTTAGGCCAAGAACATGATTGACTATTACGATGGACGAATGGAAGAATCATCCGGGGCGGACCAGACGCGTCATCCCCGGGGGAATCTTGCCGGCCGAGGGGCGGCAAGCCCGCACGATCCTCGCAGGCAACAGCGGACCCGCTGAGAGATTGTCCAAGAGGGTTGATCGCCAACATGTCCATTGCAAAATCAGCTCGAAACCGGCGTCGCCGGCGCTCTCCTCGGCTGGCCCTGGCCATCGCCGGGCTAGCCCTGTCGGGTTGCACGGGGTATCAGTTCGTGTTCGGTCCTGAGGGCGTGAACTTGGTCCTCTCCGGGCCGGATGACCCCGCACCGGCCATCGCCATCGCCGAGCCGGCAGGCGCAACGAATGCCACCATCGGAGTCGCGGGAATCATCCGCTGGGCCGACATCGCCAGCACCCCAGGAACTTCCGTTCGCATCAGCGCCCAGAGACAATCCAACCTCCAGGAAGACATCGGCGATCCCATCCAGCTCGTCGGCGATGGGACGACCGGCTCCGGCACGGACGCCCTTGCAGACGGCGAGTCGGACGTCTTCCTGTGGGATGTGACCGGCGTGCGCGTCGGCGACTACGTGATTACGGCCACGATGGACGTGCCGGACGGGACCACCATCTCCGTCGTGTCGCGCGACAACGATCGGGGAACAAGCGGCGTGATCACGGTCACCACCGCTCTGCCGGTCCCGACGCTGAACTTCACCGCCCCGGGCGCCGCCGACGAAACCGTGACCACCGGCAACACCTTCGACATAACCTGGACCGACAACGGACAGAACAACGCGGACGCCCTGGTGACGCTGGGGTTGGACACCGACGATGACCACGAGAGCGGCAACGAGATCATTCTGCTTCGGGACCAACTGCTCAGCACCGACGGCAACGCCGGCATGTTCACCTTCGCGTTCCTCGACGAGAACGGCAACACCGTGCCCGACGACGGCTATACCGTGTTCGCCATCGTCGACGACAACGCCAACGACCCCGTCACCCGCGAGGCGACGGGCATGCTGGTCCTCAATCCTTAATTACTCACATCGAGCGTCTTCGCGGACGAAGAGCCGAGGGCTTCTGCCCGCGCGGCCGTCCACCCTCGCATCACCCGAATAGCCTGCGCAGCCGTCCGAACTTGCGCGGACCTTTGCTTCACTCATCGAATCCGCGCGGAACTCGCCGTCGACGCTTCTGATCGCTTCGACGCGTCTTGATCTCTAGGCGACGGGCTCGTGAGGCGGCCGTCGGCTTGGTCGGTTTTCGCGTCTTGGGCACACGCAGCGCCCCGGCGAGCAGCGCCGCGAAACGCTCGACCACGGCCCGTCGGTTGGCCGACTGGGTCCGCTCGCTGCTGGCCGATAGGTGCAGGACGCCCCGCCGGTCGATCCGCGAGGCGAGGCGGCGGCATAAGCGTTGCCGCTGGGGCTCGGTCAGCGAAAGGCTCGTGGCCACGTCGAACCACAGGGTGACCTTCGTCGCCACCTTGTTGACGTTCTGCCCGCCGGGACCGGGACTTCGGCTGGCCGTGAACCGCAGCTCGCCCTCTTCGATGCGGACCTGGTCATTGATTCGAATCGCGCCCATGGCGTGCTTCACCGTGAGCCCATAGTACCACCGCATCATCGGTGCCGCGCCGGTGCGGCTACCCTCACGCCGGAGCGACCTTCCTGGCTGAGACCGGCGGGATACAATCCAGGCGCGATGAATCCGTGCCCCCTCATCTTCGAGCCGATACTCAAGCCGAAAATCTGGGGCGGACGCAACCTCGCCCGTCTGCTCGGCAAGCGCCTGCCCGCCGAGGGAAGCTTCGGCGAGTCTTGGGAATGCGCCGACCTCCCGAGCGGCCAATCCGTCGTTGCCCGTGGGCCGGCGAAGGGCAAAACGCTCTCCAGCTTGGTGCATGAATGGGGCAAGGGCCTCCTGGGCTGCTCGCAACCGATCGGCGGCCGGTTCCCCCTGCTGGTCAAGTTCCTCGACGCGGCCGACAATCTGAGCATTCAGGTCCACCCACCCGAAGCACCTGCCGGCCATGTCGGCAAGGACTTCCGGCCCAAGCACGAGGCGTGGTACGTCCTGGAGGCTCGGGACGACGCCGCCATCTACCGGGACCTTCGTCCGGGCCTCACGCCGGCCGCCTTCGCCGACGCCCTGCGCGCCGAACCCCGCGCAGCCTCGGAACTGGTCCATCGCATCGCCGTCCGCACAGGAGACACGTTCTTCATCCCGGCGGGGATGGTGCACGCCGTCGGGGCAGGCGTGGTGCTTGCCGAGATCCAGACCCCCAGCGATCTAACGTACCGGATCTACGACTGGCAGCGCCGCCGCCCCGCCGAGGACGCCGGCCTTGATGCAGAGTTGGGCCTGGCCTCGGTCCGTGCGGACTTGGACACGTCCTCCTGGGAAAAGCGCTCGCATGTCACTAGCGTGTTCACGACCGTGACGCGGCTGGTCTCGTGCCCCAGCTTCAACATGGAGCGTGTCCGCTTCGTCGGCGAGATTGAACAGGAGATACCCTACTCCGAGCCTGTGTGTTGGGTCATGCTCGAAGGCCGGGGCGAGATTCTATATGGCAAGGGGGTTGAGGCCTTTTCCGCAGGAGAGGTGATCATTCTGCCTGCCGGCCTGGATCGTCCCCGCCTCAGGACGCTCGCGGAGTGCGACTGGCTGGAGGTGACGCTGCCCGCCACATCCGATCTCGCGGAGTTTCCACGGCCCTCATCGAATGCCCTTCAGCCGGCCCCGTCGCAGGGCGGCGAGCCGATCAGTCTGAACATCATGTCGAGAGCGGCTAAGCGCGGTGAATCCTGACGAAGGCGTCGAACGGGTGCGGGCCGTCGCGTGACGGATCAGCGGAAGAATATTTCTCGAGCCCGCGAAACCGAGAGCCCTTTTTGGTAGCGGGCGTATTCCCTGGCGGCCGAGGCCAGGAGTTCGTCACCCAGTTCGCCGGAGAGCAGCGCCGAGAGCATCCCGTCGACCACATAGGCCTCGGGCACGATGGGCTGCCTGGCAAAGAGCATCGGGTAAAGGCCGCGCCGCGCCGCCGGGTCGTGAAGATAGACAGCGCTCAATGAGCAGGCGTAAAACACGCCGATCGGCTGGCGGCCCGGGCAATGGCCGATCACCTCGTCTGGTTCCCAGTAGTCGTCGATCATCTCGTTGGGACCGAGGTAGCCCACAACCACGCTGCCCGATCCGAATTCAACCGGCACCCCGTCGATATTGAAGACAACCGGCTCCTCGCCGCAAAGCGCGTCGCGCAGCGGCTGCTGCATGGCCTGGCGGGCCCTTCCGTTTGGCCAGGCGTTTGCCAAGACGAAGACGTCGAACGGCTTGCTGATTCCGAGGGTCGTCCAGGCTTCGGTGGGCTCGGAGCGCTTGTGGAAAACGACTCGGCGGATGATGTCTAATCCGTCGCCGCCATCCGTCTTGACCCGGCGCCAATCCGCCGCGTTGGCAAAATGCGTCTCGATTCCATAGAGCGCCCCCCAACAGAGATTCCTGCCAGGATCGTCGCCATCGCCGAACCGTGCCGCCGGGGTTCTCGATCGGCCGTCGGCCAGGGCGACCTGGATGGTCGCGCTCAGGTAACCATCGCGGTTGACGCGATCAACCAGGAGCGAGGGAAAATCCGCGGCCCGCGGCGTCACGGCGTCCAGTAGGCCGCGTGATGGGAGCGCCGAGAGGGTCGGCTGCTCGCCGGGCTTGCTGCGATTCGACCAATCCCGCCAAAACATCGCGCAGCAGAAAAAGCCGGCCGCCACCAGGGCGGAGATCAGATATGTTCGCCGGTGAGACCCCCCGCCTCGTCCAGCCCAATCCGATCTAACGACCCGCCAGCGCGCCATCTCCCGCCGTTACCTGTCCGTTGGGTCCGCGACCTTCGCCACTTCTGAACCATAGGAGAGTTCCACGTCAAAAGTGTGCAGGCGGCTGAGGGGGTCCTCCAGGAAATGTACTTGCAGGGCGTGCCGACCGGGACTAACCCGCCGAAGGTGGAGCACCAGCGGGACGTTCACCGGCTTTCCGGGCTCGATGGTCAGCGGCAGCCGCGGATGGACTTTCGGATCCGGATGGAGTTCGCCGCCGTTCACCCGGATGACCGGCCAGCAAGTCACCGGCACGCTGGCACGGTTCGCCAGCTTCAGGCTTACCGGCGACGCGGACTCGAAGTAGGCCAAGCCGAAATCGGTGGTCTTCTGACCGAAGGCCCACTCCTGCGGACCGACGAGCGAAACCTCGATCGGCAGGGCCGGCGGCAGTTGCCGCGGATCGGTCGCGGCCTCGATCCGCACGGCTCCCTTGTCGGGCAGATCGAATCCGACCTCACACGCCCAGTGCGAACCGGCGTCCAGGACCGTCAGTACACGGCCAGGCGCGACGACCGGCTCGGAGTTCGAGGCTGACTTCGCGACTCGCAGCCAAAGCCGGCACTCCTTGAATCCCTGGTTGAGGGCGTTCATTACCGTCGCACCGACTTTCGATCTTCCTCCGTCGTTCGGGCCGTCGAAGAAGACGCGAAGCCGGCCGGTGGGGATGGAGTGCTGGGCCTTCTCGACCGCGTTGTCGTCGGGATAGACGCATGCCAGGCTGTCGCCATCGACGTCAATCACGCGATAGTGGCTGAATCCCGTGGCCCGATCGCGCAGCGACGTGCTGGATTGATGCGTCCGAATGTAATTCAGCCCATCGAGGCCGCTGAGCTTGCCAGCGAATTCCTTGTAATCCCAATCCGCGGAGCCACCGACGAGGTACATTTTCAACTTGTGGTCCCGAACGAAGCCTGGCAGGTCGCCCTGCTCCTTCCACACATCGAGCAGGCCCAATTCGTCCGCGTTGCTGGCGATGAAATTCAGCCGCTTGTGGCGATTCCGCTTCAGGTCCGTCTCGATCCACCGAATCTGGTTGTAGTCCTGCTCGATCGGGTTCCCGGGATGATCCAGGAGCAATAGGCCGTGGTACTCGCCATAGTCGATCGTTCCGATCGGCTTGTTCGCGACGAACCGGGTGAAGCTGGCCTCGTGGTCGTGGGCGCCGCAAAGCATGAATACCGGTGCCTGAAACTTCTCGAAGAAAGCCAGAACCCGGCTCCAACTCGAGGCGTCGTCCCTGGCCCGGGACCACTCGGTGTAGTCGCCGGTGGCAATGATGAATTCCGGCGCCAGCACGTTGATCTCGTTGGGCAACATGTCGTCGAAGCCCGGCGCGGTCAGGTCCCCGATGTTCATGTTGGAAAGATGCACGATCCTGAAACGCGTCTTGAAGGCGCCGAGCACGCTGACGCACCGGCGGGCCTCGTGGACCGAGCCCGCGCCGCGAACCTCCAGGTCATAGAGGCCCTCGCGGGTCCCCGGCGGCACGAGAAGAACAAGCGTGCAGTATTCGTCGGAGTAGGACGGCGGCGTGGTCGGCTTGAGCGCCACCTTGACGGCCGGCTCCAGGGCGTGCCGCAAGCTGAACGAGACGTCGCCATCGAGCCCCGTCGCCAGACGCATGACGAAGACAAACGTCTCTCCAGGGGTGATGAAGATCGGCCGACCCTGCGACGGCTCGCAAATCACGGCCGCCTCGCCTGAGGTCGCCGTCTGCCCTTCGATAGGGCGTGACTCGGCGGGGACGCCTCGTCCCGCGGTGAATTCCGCAGCAGGCTGGCTCTGACGGGTCGAACGAGGATCGGGGCGGTCAGGGGCGACCTCCTCTCGCAGGCTGCTTCCGACTGGCGCCGGCCCGGCCCGCCTGTTCGAGTCAGCCGGGGACTGGCCGCTCGCCGGGGCCAACAGGCCGAGGAAGATCAAACCTGGTCCGAGCATTCTCACGAGACGATCGCGCTGCCGATTCATTCCGACTGTCCTCGCCCCACGAGCCTAAATAAAGTCCGGATTTTGTTTGCGGGTCAACATGAGAACGCTATTATAAGGGCCGTTCGGTCGCGGAGCTACGAGCGAGTCCGTGTCCAGGGCCGAATGTGCCCGCATGTCTGGCCGAGGAGGTGGACATGAGGGGGAACAAGCCATTCCGCATCGTCGTCGCCGAGCCGTTCGCGCCGGAGGCGGTCGCCCGGCTTCAGGAAATCGGCGAAGTCAGGATTCTGGACAATTCCGCCCCGGAGACCCTCTTGGCGGCGCTAGCTGACGCCGACGCACTTCTCGTCCGATCCAAAGCTCATGTCACCGCGAGGATTATCGACGGCGCTCCCAAGCTCAAGGTCGTCGGCCGGGCCAGCACCAACGTCGATCACATCGACCTGAAGGCGGCAAGCAAGCGGAAAATCAGCGTCGTCTATGCCCCAAACGTCGCCGTCACCTCCACCGCGGAATTCACACTCGCCCTGATCCTCGCCCTGCACCGCCGCATTCTCTTTCACGACCACCGTCTCAGGGAAGGCGACTTCGACGCCTTGAGGGCTCCCGCCGGAAGGGAAATGGGGCATCAGGTCCTCGGCCTTCTCGGGGTGGACCCGGTCTCCGAACACCTGGCCAAGATGTGCCGCGCTGCCTTCGGCATGAAGGTCATCTGGCATGATCCCTTCGGCCACTCTCCGATTCTTGAGGCTGCCGGCAAGGTCGACCTGCCCAAGTTGCTGGCTGAGACGGACATCCTGTCCCTTCATCTGCCGATGGGCCGTGAGACCCGCGGCTTCCTGAATGCGGAGCGCTTGGTCCTGCTCAAGCCTAGCGCCGTCGTGGTGAACAGTTCGCGCGGCGCCCTGATCGACACGGTTGCCTTGGCCGCTGTCCTCAAGCAGCAGCGCATCGCCGGCGCGGCCCTGGACGTCTTCGAGGTCGAGCCGCTTCCCGCCGATCATCCGCTCAGAAAGGCCCCGAATTGCATCCTCACGCCGCACGTGGCCGGCGCCACACTCGACGCCGCCGCGGAACGATTCACCGTGGCCGACGACGTGGTCCGCGTGCTCCAGGGAGAAAAGCCCATCCACCCGGCCGACCTGCCCGAGGCGACTCGCTGACCGATCCCGGCGGTCCGCCGCGCCCGACGGCCCGCTTGACGCTTCACGGCCCGACCCCTACTTTACAACCCGTCGAGCGCATGGCAGCAACCTGCACGCGCCCGGCCGCACGCCTCGAACCCCAGGGAGAAGCTCCAGATGGCAAGAATCAAGATCGGCATCAACGGTTTCGGCAGGATCGGCAGAATGGTCGCCCGGGCCATGGCCCTTCGCAGGGAGGAGTTCGACATCGTCGCGATCAACGACGTCGGTTCCTCGCCCAAGGTGCACGCCCATCTCTTCAAGTACGACACCGTGCATGGGACGTGGGCCGGCAGCGTCGGACACGACGAGAACAGCATCACCTTGAGCGGCGACCGCGTTCGAGTGCATTCCGAGAAAGACCCGGCCAAGCTACCGTGGGGCGATCTCGGCGCTGCCGTGGTGATCGAGTCCACCGGAGTGTTCACTGCCAGGCGCGACGCCGCCAAGAACAAGGCCGGCTACGACGACCACATCAAGGCCGGGGCCAGGAAGGTGATTCTCTCCGCGCCGGCGAAGGACACGATCGACGCCACCGTCGTCCTGGGGGTCAACGACGAAGCCCTCAAACGCGAGCACACGTTCGTCAGCAACGGGAGCTGCACCACGAACTGCCTGGCCCCCCTGGTCAAGACGCTGGCCGACAATCCCGAGATCTTCGGCGAGAACATTGTCGGCATGATGACCACGGTCCATGCCTACACCAACGACCAGCGCATTCTCGACCAGGTCCACGGCGAGGACCTGCTTCGGGCCAGGGCCGCGGCGATGAACATCATCCCCTCCAGCACCGGGGCTGCCAAGGCCATCGGACTGGTCGTGCCCAAGAAGACCATCCAGCTCGATGGGTTCGCCTTCCGCGTTCCAGTGATGGACGGCAGCGTCGTCGATCTGACGGTGGCCCTGGACAAGGAGGTCGAGGCCGAGGCGGTTAATGCACTGTTCAAGAAGACCGCCGCCCAGGCCAAGTATAAAGGCATCCTGCAATACTGCGACGAGCCGATCGTTTCCAGCGACGTGATCAACAATCCGCACAGTTCGATTTTCGACGCCACGCGGACCATGACCGTTCCCAAGGGCAAGGGGCGGATGCTCAAGCTGGTGAGCTGGTACGACAACGAGTGGGGCTTTTCTAATCGCGTCTGCGACCTGGCCCTGCGGCTTGCGGCCTTCTAGCGCGGTTCCCGATTCGGGTGGCGCCGGCGGAGCGCACCGGTCGCTGGCGCTCCCGGCTCGGATCAAGCCGGGACTCGACTAAACCCACGAGAAAGCGCGTAGTTCGCCTATTGCCCGCCGGAGCGGGAAGACGATTGGTTTGACCGGCTGCCGAAGCTTGAACGGCTGGAGCCCGAACTGCCGAAGCCGCTGCTCGAGCTTCCAAAGCCGCCGCCGGATGAACCGAAACCACCGCTCCCCCCGAAACTACTGCCGCCGAAGCCGCCCTGGCCTCCGCCTCCGAATCCTCCGCTCCCATTATTGAATCCCCCGCCCGAGTTGCCGAATCCGCCGGTGCTGTCACCTCGACCCGACTGCCCGCCGCGGCCGCCGAAGATGCCCATCGACTCGTTGTTCCCCCGCGAGCGGTTCGATGAGCTCGATCGCGACCGGCTGCCGGACCCCGCGGACGAGACGCTGCTGCCCGAGGATGAGGACGAGCCGCCGCCGCCACCCTTCGTCGTGAAGGGCGCACCCACGACCTTCGGCCGGACCGCTCTAGCCTGGGCCACGAGTTTGTCCTGATAGACCTGATTGAGTCGAACGTAGCGATCCTGCCGCGACTGGAGGAAGTTGAATCGGGACATGGACTCGTTGGGGCTCGTGGCCTGCATCTGGGCGAATTCCTTCTCGAAGGCCGCGTGCTCGGCCAGCATCGCCGGCAGGGAGTCCGTCGCGTCGATGAAGCTCCAGGGCAGGACCTCGCGGTTCTTCGCATACCACACATCGACCGCGGCGCGGAAATCAGCAGGATTGCGCTCCCGCTCCCACTGGTCCACGATCGCCGCCGCCAACTCGGGGTACAGGTCCGCATGGGCCAATACAATCGGGATCAGCGTGGCCGGCGGAAGGCTGCGCTCGTTCACCATCGCGGCGGCTCGGCCCAACCCACCTTTTCCCGCAACCCGGCCCGCCTCGGCCGCGGCTAGTCGAAGCTGGCCGGCGGCATCCTGGTTTGCCGTGAGCCGCGCGGTCCACGCCTCATTTGTCGCCTGGGCCTGCTCGCTGGCTTTGGCCCCGAGCCGGGCCATTGCCTCCTTCATCCCCTCGCGCTCCGCGCCATAGACGCGGCCCAGGATCGCCGAAGCCGGAAGCTGCTCCGCCAGCTTCGTCAGCACCTCATGGTTTGCCAGGAGCACTCGTGCCGCCCCGGCGGTCCGGCTCGGCAAGCCGGCCACCTCTCGAAAGACCGCATCGGGCGCGGCCCCTTCCAGCTTGCCAAGTCCGACCAGCAGTTCGGGGTGCTGGGCGACTTCCAGGGCCGCTTCCCGAACCTCGGCCGGCTGGGCAGCCAGAAAATCGACCAGCGACTGAGCCGCCTTGTCCGTCGCTGCTAACTGCGACTCCAGTCTCGCCTTTAGATAGGCCATCTCCTGCGCCGGGGCACGGCCGCACACAAACATGAAAACCGAGGCAGAATAGATAATGGCTTTTGGAGACATGGTGGGTCCTTTCACGTACCAATGGCCCGCCAAGGCACTCGGTCCGGTTCGCGGGGCGATGGCCTACCAAACACCCTGGATTATACCTTCTACATCGTCATCGGCCTCGCTTTCTCCGAGCGGCAACCACAACGGACAGGAACCGCTTTCCGCCTTGAGACGGGCCCACGGAGCCCGCCGATAAGGGTATGGCGACCCTTGGGCCTCCCATCAGGAGGTCGATCGCCGCGGATTGGAGGCCGAATTTCCCATGAGTGGCTCAATTTTCTGCGACGCCCTAAATGCGATCCTCGACTTCATGCAGCTCGTGATTGACTTGGGGTATTCCTTTGTTAGCTTGATCGGAATACAGGCCCCGGACCTGCGCGGGCTCCTGGGGATTGGCTCGTTCCTGGGCTGCAATATCTGATCCCCCCGGACCGCCGCGAACACACCCCGTTCCGACAATCAGGCGCGCAAGAGCTTTCGCATGACCGTCTGGAGGATTCCCCCGTTGCGGTAGTATTCGATCTCGACCGGGGTATCGATTCGGACGCGAGCCTGGAATCTCTTCGCGGGGCCCTTGCCGTCGGCGGGCTTGGCCGAGACGGTGACGTCGGCCAGGGGCCTCAAGCCGGACTCCAATCCCTCGACGGCATAGACTTCCTCGCCGGTCAGGCCGAGCGTCTCGCGCGACTCGCCTTTCTTGAATTGCAGCGGCAGCACGCCCATGCCCACCAGGTTGCTCCGGTGGATGCGCTCGAAACTGACGGCAATGACCGCCCGCACTCCCAACAGGAGCGTTCCCTTGGCCGCCCAGTCGCGCGATGAGCCTGCGCCATACTCCGCCCCGGCCAAGACAATGAGCGGGGTATGCTCCTCCTTGTATCGCATAGCCGCGTCGTAAATGCTCATGACCTCGCCGGTGGGCAGGTTCCGCGTCACGCCGCCCTCGGTGCCCGGCGCAAGAAGGTTGCGAATGCGGATGTTGGCGAATGTGCCGCGGGTCATGACTCGGTCGTTGCCCCGCCGCGAGCCGTAGCTGTTGAAATCCGCCGGCTTGACGCCGCGCTCTTGCAGATACTTCCCCGCGGGACTGCTCACGGCGATGCTCCCCGCCGGCGAGATATGGTCGGTCGTGACCGAATCGCCGACGATGGCCAGGACCCGGGCTCCGGAAATGGGAGGGATCGGTTCCGGCTGGGCGCTGAGGCCCGCGAAGAACGGCGGCTCCTGGATGTAGGTGCTCTCCGGGTTCCACTCGTATGCCTCGCCGCCCCGAACCTCGATGCGGTTCCACTTCTCATTGCCGTCGAAGACGTTGGCGTACTGTTCGCTGAACATCTTCGGCGTCACGCACTTGGCCACCGCGTCGCGGATTTCCGCCTGGCTCGGCCATACGTCGCGCAGAAAGACCGCCTTGCCCGCCCCGTCGGTCCCCAATGGCTCGGTGTCGAAGTTGATGTCGGCCCGCCCGGCGATCGCGTATGCCACCACCAGGAGCGGAGAGGCCAGGTAGTTGGCCTTCACCAGCGGATTCACTCGCCCCTCGAAGTTCCGGTTTCCGCTCAGCACCGCCGCGGCGATGATGTTCCCCTCCGTGACCGCCTTGGCCACCGGCTCGGGCAGCGGCCCGCTGTTGCCGATGCAGGTGGTGCAGCCGTAACCGACCGTCTGAAAGCCCAGGCGATCCAGATGGGGCGTCAAACCCGCGGCCTGGAGATACTCGGTCACCACCCGAGAGCCCGGCGCCATGCTGGTCTTCACGTAGGGCTTGACCTTCAGCCCGCGCTCGGCGGCACTCTTCGCCAAGAGCCCCGCCCCCACCATGACCGACGGGTTGCTAGTGTTGGTGCAACTGGTGATCGCGGCGATGACCACGGCCCCGTGGCCGATCTCCGCCGACCGCCCGTTATCTTTCACCACGGCCGTTCGGCCAACGTCCTGCTCGCTAAGGGCGTAGCCTCGCTCCTTGATCGGCGCGCGGAGGGCCGCCTGAAACGACGACTTCATGTCCGAGAGCCGCACGCGATCCTGCGGCCGCTTCGGTCCGGCGAGGCTCGGCTCGACGCTGGACAACTCCAAGTAGAGCGAGTCCGTGAACTCCGGGTCACTCATGCCCGGCGTTCGGTACAGACCCTGCTCTTTGGCGTAGCGCTCGACTAGCTCAACCTCCTCCGCGCTGCGGCCGGTCCTTTGCAGGTAGCGGATGGTTTCGTCGTCGATCGGGAAGTAGCCCACCGTGGCCCCATATTCCGGCGCCATGTTGGCGATGGTCGCACGGTCCGCCAGTCCCAAGTCGGCGAGCCCGTCGCCGTAGAATTCGACAAACTTCTCCACCACGCCCTTGGCCCGCAGCATCTGGGTCACCGTCAGGACGAGGTCGGTCGCGGTGGCGCCTTCCGCCAGCTTGCCGCTCAACTTGAAACCGATCACCTCGGGAGCGAGCATGTAGATCGGCTGGCCGAGCATGACCGCCTCGGCCTCGATGCCGCCGACGCCCCAGCCGAGCACCCCCAACCCGTTGATCATCGTCGTGTGACTGTCGGTGCCCACCAGCGTGTCGGGGATGGCCGCCATCTCGCCGCCTTGGTTGCGGCGCAGAACGACCTTGGCCAGGTACTCGAGGTTGACCTGGTGAACGATTCCCGTAGCGGGAGGCACGACTCGAAAGTTCGCAAAGGCCTTCTGGCCCCAGCGAAGGAATTCGTAGCGCTCCCGGTTGCGGGCGAACTCGATGTCCTCGTTGATCCCCAGGGCATCCGCCGATCCGAAACGATCGACCTGCACCGAGTGATCGATGACCAGATCGACGGGAACGAGAGGATTGATCTTCTTGGGGTCGCCGCCTAGCCGAGCCATCGCCGAGCGCATCGCCGCCAGATCGACGACGGCCGGCACGCCGGTGAAGTCCTGGAGGACGACCCGGGCCGGCATGAAGGGCAGTTCCATCTCCGCCGGCTTCTTGGGGTCGTAGCCGGCCAGGGCCTTGACGTGCGCCTCCGTCGTGACCCCGTTGCCCGCGTGGCGAAGGGCGTTTTCCAAGAGCACCTTGATGCTCATGGGCAGACGATCGATTCGGGCGGCGCCCACGGCGGCGAGCTTCGGAAGGCTGTAGTAGGCAAGCGCACCGGATTGAAATTTGAGAGTGGACTTCGCGCCGAATGGATCGTTGCTCATGATGATTCGCATCGCCTCTGGATTTCGATGACGATCGGTCGATGACTTCGGGATTATAGCGGCCGCTCGGCAGACGTACACCGCCAATTCAGCGACCTGGATGACTCCTCCAACGGGCGACGGCGAAAACGGCGGTGAATCGGTCCAGCCGGATAGCTCGACTTAGCCGTCACGGCTTGACGACCAATCGCACGTTCACTTGATGCACACGGTCGGTTGCCAGCAACGACAACAGAAGGATCCGCATGGTGTGGAAGGCGTGCATGTCGACCACGTGCCCCGTCGCATCGCGCGGGCCGAAGGCGAACCAGCGCTCCACGGGGTGATCGGGCTCGCGAATGAACACGCACATGACGCCGTCCTCGAACCGCCAGCCCTCCCAGCCGACCTCATGCTGCAAGAGAAAGGTCAGCCCCTTGATCCGGCCGTGCATCCGCGGCGGCGAGACATCGAGGTCGATGAAGAAGCCGTCACGTCGGTCGAACGCCGCCCAGGAGGCAAAGCTGCCGAAGAAGTTGGGCTTCTTGATAAAGGGTCCGTCATACTCCGGGCAGAAGGTGTCGCAGTTGCCGCAGTCGTTGCAAAAATCTGCGAAGTTGGCGATCTGGGCTTCGCGCTCGACGACAATCTCCCGGCGAGAGCCGGGCTTAAGCTGCCCGTTCTCGACGACTAGATCACAGAAGCCGATCCGCTGCGGTTGCGTTGTGTAGAGGAAGTTCGCCGCGTTGGGGCAGACCGGCAGGCACTTGTCGCAGGTGATGCAGTCGAACGTGTCCAAGTGAGAGTTGATGCGCTTGGGCTCCTTGCGGTTGGCGGAGGCGAAGTAGCGGGGGTCTTGTCTAGTTTCCACCGCGATTTGCGCCAAGTTACGGGCAGCTAACAATTGAGAATTGAGAGTTGAGAAGGAAGAAAGATTCGCATCGACGCCGTTTTTCTCCATTCTTAATTCTACCTTCACATTTCGTACCCTTGCCGCACCGATGTATTCGTCCACCGTCTCCGCTCCGACGCGCTTCATTTCGCTCGCGAGCGCCGTCAGATACGGCGGCAGCCGCCCGTAGCCGCCGGGCCGCAGCAGGTCCGTGCACACGGTGACTGGCCGGAAGCCGCAGGCCACCATGTTGGCGAAGTTCTGGCGATCGACGCCGGCGCTGAAGGTAAAGAGCAACTCGGGCCCCACCGCCTGGCGGAACGCCTCCGCGAGGGAAAGGGTGATGACGTGAAGTGGCTGTCCGGAAAGGTATTGTATCTTGTTGTCGGGCGTGAAAAACGCGCGGTGGTTCTCCACCTCCAGGGTGTTGGAAAACTTCACGCCGAAGCCGCGCTGTCGCGAAGCGGCAAGCTCGCTCATGCGGCTGCACAGTTCGACTCCCTCCTGAAATTGCAGGCCGCTCGTGTACGCCGCCTGGTTGACCCGCAGCTCGGTATAGCCCATTACGTCGTGCAGCAGGTGCTCCAAACGCTCCCGCCCCAGCATCGGCGGGTTCATCTTCACCACCACGTCGCAGTCCATCTCAACGATGAGGAAGGTGCATATCTTCTCGATTTCGTCGGCCGGGCATCCGTGAAACGTGGAGAGCGTGATCGTGTTCGACAGCCGCGTGGGATAGTCCAGGTCGCGCAGCCGGGTCAACTCGCGCGGTATCCGGGCCCGAAGGGCCTCGACCTCCTCCGAGGCATCTTTCATGCGGTCGATGAAGGCCCGCACCGGGGCCGAGGAGATTCCGGCGAGGTCGTAGCCGACGCTCATGTCATGGATGGTGTCGGTGGCCAATGAGGCGAGCGTCGATCCCTCGACGATGCCGCCGTGAATCAACATGTGGATCAACATCGCCCCGGCGACGTATTCGCGAAGGGCCTCGGCGATGCGCAGCTCCTGTGACCATTCGATGTTGTAGCCGATGGTTGTCGCGTCGATGCAGGGCCGGCCGATCTTCAGCCGGTCGTTGATCTGCACGGTCTTTAGTTCCATGATCCGCGAGCCGGCCAGCCACGACAGCACCAGGTTTTGGGCCATCTGGGTCTGCGGCCCGGCGGCCGGCCCCACCGGGGTGCCGGCTTTCTGACCATGGAAAGCGACCGAGAGGTCCGGCCCGTCCGGCGGCGGCTCCCACCACCGACGTCGCGGCAGATGAAAGATCGCCCCCTCGCGAGCAAACTCGAGGCGCATGCGTTGAACGAGATCGGCGAACGGGACTGGAACGAGTTCGGCCATCGACAGCCATTCTAACGAATGCCGCCGCCGAACCGAATCAGTCGCTTAGATAGGGTTGCAGCGCGGGATTCTTCCCGGCGCTTTTCTTCAGCTCTTTCACCGCCGAGTCGATGGTGCCGTACAGCCTCCGCGGCGGCCGGGGCTTGTTGCGGATTAGGACGTATTGAGCCAGAAGCGGCAGGGTGAGGCTCGCACAGCTATACACGACGACGTTGTTCACGTTGGCGTCGGCGATCTTGCCCCAGCTCCGAGCCTCGCTCGGCGTCGCCCCGGAGAGTCCGCCCCAGTGCGGAGCGTCGGTCGTGAGCTGGATGAAGTAGTCGTGTCCGCCGCCCTCCTCGTCGAACAGAATCTGGTGAAGCGTCGGCTGGGTCTGCAAATAGAAGTTCTTCGGGCTGCCGCCGCCGACGTGGATCACGCCGTTCTCGCCGGCCGCCCGTACGATCGCCGCCGTCTCAAGGATGTCGCACACAGGGTCCAGCACGATGGGCTCGCCGGCCAGGAACGGCACGACCAGGTTCATGCCGATCGAGCTGTCGCCGGGGCTGGAGGTATAGATGGGCACCTCCAGTCGTTGCGCCGCGATCAACATGGATTTGTCCGGCTGCGGCGCCTTGCCGGCCAGGACCTTGGCCAGGTGCCAGTGAAACCGGGCAGTCGACATCGGCGCGCCGCGATCGATTTGACGACACGCCTCCAGAATGACCTTGTCCGTCGCCAGCAGGGTGCTGTCCTCACCGATGTAGGTGTCGTAGATCCTGGCGACGCCGACCTCGGCCAGCTCATTGTCATCGGTCGCCCAATGCCCCTGGGCCACCGGGCAATCAAAGGCCCGATGCAGATCGTGATAGAGGTTGGCCCCAGTGGAGATGATCCAATCGACGAACCCCGCTTCCATGAGGGCGATCAGTACCCCCTGCATGCCGATCGGCGTCATCGCCCCGCTGATCGTGATGCCCACCGTCGCCCCATTGTTCAGCATCCGCGAGTACAGCTCGCAGGCCTCGGCCAATCGACGGGCATTGAAGCCACTGGCGGCAAAGCAGCGGTCCATCAGGTCCGCGACGTTTTCATTGCCCTTGAGCCGAAGGGGTTCTACCTGTCGGCCACCCAATAGCTTGGCCTGGACGTCGCCGCCGCCTCTCTGAACGTCACCGGCCCGGTCCCCTTCCTCTGAGCGTTTCGGTGTTCCGCAGGGAAATGTGTCATTGGGCATGGTTGTGCTCCCACCTTGGAGTTTCGCGCGGCTACGGATTTGCCGTCACGACGGACCAGACATGCTACGTCGAATCAGGTAAACCTTCACGCCTTCGCCGACGGGAGCCCCAAACCCTCCGTCCGCGTCGGCGGTCACAGGTAGGGAGAGTCCATGTCGGAAAGTCCGGGCAACAGAATCAGCGGGCGCTTATAGCGGTTCCCGATTGAGTGGCCGATGGGACGTGCGTTTCCAACACCGGCGGGCAAGCCCGCCGGCTAAACGAGGCCCTCGGCCGCATGGTCCACTGAGTCGGGAAGCGGCCTAGGGTTTGAGGAAGGGCCATCCTCCCGACGAAGGCGGCTGTATCGCTACAGCCGCCTTCGAGGGGTGAGGATAGGGAGGGAGGGGAAGAAGACGGCGACGCTCTCGTGTTTCCGTCCAACGTTGGCCGTGTTGCTCGTCGCCATGCCGTTTCAATGAGCACGTGGTGTGCCAGCCCGGTAGAAGGCTTTGAACACCGGTCACTAATTCGCTGGTTTGGGGGTATCCAGCTCGCAGGGCCGGCCTTGGACCGACTGCGAATCGTGAACTCGCATGAAGAGCAGGCGACAAGCAAGGCTCCAGAATTGGGTACCATTACCCATGCGGCGCGACATCCGTAGAAGGACTCAGCGCACCCGATGATTATCCCGGTCTTGCCGATAAACTGTGGCCCTGACTCCAGATGCGGGGTGCTCCGTTTTTTTCTTTGGCCGGCCCGACGAACCAATCCAGTTGACTTTGACCCCCCAATTCGACAAGAATAGGCGGTCGAGCCAGGGGATTCGTGCGCTCGTACGGCGCGCGGACGGTTGGGGTTCATGAAGGGTTAGAGGGTGAAGGGCGCTCGTCTTTCTCTGGTGATGATCGCGGTGTATCTGCTGGGCGGGGCCCTGTCGGCGGTGTCCGTCCGCGCCGGCGGGCTGCTCACGATCGTCGAGAAGGCAACCGTTGACCCCGCCGGGATCAACTATCCAGCGCCGGTCCTCTTGTCCATCCCTCAATTCGACCCGGCCAAGGGAACGCTGGTCTTCGCGGTGGTCCGCATCACCGCCAATTTCGACGCCATGCTGCTCGCCGAGAACCTCGGAAGCTCCAGCGCCTTCATCACCGGCAGCGCGACGGAAACCATAGAGGTCACTCCCCCACCCTTTATCTATCCCGTGCCGCTCACCGACATGGCTAAGATTCCGCCGACTAGTGAGCCGGTGACGGCCTCGGACGGCGTCGACGCCTTCGGCGGAACCGACACAGCCACCTTCTCCCTCACGCCGAATCCCAAGAGCGTCGTGCTCGCCACCTTGATGTTCAACGACATGGACGCCGGCTTCGGCGACTTCATCGGCAACGGCTTCCTACCGGACTTCGAGGTCAACGCTTTTGGGAATTGGGCGGTATCCAGCAACTCGACCGGCGCCGTCCTCGCCAAGGCCAATCTCCTGGTAGGGGCGGACATTCAAGTTGAATACCACTACGTCCCGGAGCCCGCCACCGCCTGCCTCGTGCTGCCCGTCCTTCTGGTCGCCTGCCGGCGCAGGCGTCACCGCTAGACGACTCCCAATCTCGTCTCACTTGGCGTACCCGTGCCTGGGCCCTAGACTTTCGGTCCGGCTCGATCTCGCGTCCCGCCACTCGCGGAATCCGACCGGCCGCCGACCCCAGCCGTGAAAGCGAACGTCATGCTGTCGGACTGCGAATACCGGCTTATCCGCGATCAGAAGTCCCTGCTCCAACTTCGTGATGAACTCGCCGCGTGCGGATGTTTCGCATTCGACACCGAATTCGTCGGCGAGGACAGCTATCGACCCCAGGTCTGCCTCATCCAGGTCGCCACAGACGACATCTGTGCCCTGATCGACCCGCTTGGTGGCCTCGACGCCGGACCCATCTGGGAGATGATCGCGGACAAGAACATTCAGGTCGCCGTCCACGCCGGCAGCGAAGACCTGGCTCTCTGTTGGAAAGAGATCGGACAATCGCCTGCCAACGTGGTGGATCTCCAGATCGGCGGCGGCCTGATGGGACTCGGCTATCCCACCAGCCTCGTCCGATTAGCCAAGGCGACCATCGGGGCCAAGCTTCACAAGTCGCAAACCCTCACCGATTGGCGCAAGCGCCCGCTGGCCGAGGCCCAGCTCCGGTACGCCGTCGAGGACGTCATCCACCTGCCGGCCATCCATCGTCACATGCACCAGCGTCTCACCGCTCTGGGCCGCGCCGAATGGCTCATCGAGGAGTCCGCCAAACTCTGCGCCGCGGATTCACGGACGGCCCGCGGTCACAAGCGACTCCGCAAGATTCGAGGCGTCAATTCCCTAAGGCCGCAGCAGCTTGCCATCCTCGACGCGATCATGGCGGAGCGCGACGAACTGGCCCGCAAGCATGATCGTCCGCCGCGCACCATCCTTCGCGACCACCTCGTCGTCGAACTCGCCCGTCACGGATGGACGACCGTGGAAAAAATGCGGTCGCTCCGTGGACTCAACCTCGCCAATGCCGACCTCAAGCGCATCGCCGCGGCCATCGAGAAGGCAAAAACCATGCCCCCCGAAGATTGGCCGGAGCCCGCCGCCGATGAGCCCACCCTGACGGAGGATGCCCTTCTCGGGCTGATCGGCACGGTTCTGTTGGACTTCTGCCAACGCGAGGGCATCGCCTATTCACTGCTGACCAATAAAGAGGACCTCCGCTGTTTTGTGCGGAGTTACCACGATCCGACGGTCGAAGCGTCCACAGTTGCATTACGCAACGGCTGGAGGGGAAAGGCTGTGGGGAGGCTGCTCGAACGAATCCTGTCGGGCCAGGGATCGATTCGCGTCGACCCCGCCCGCCGCCGATTGGTTGTCGAGTGATGTCGCGCTTCACGATTGACCGCCCGGTCGGCTTCCGGGTACAAGTGCCTTGTCGCCATGCGTGACGAGGCCCCGCCACGCCGATGCCTAAATCCCAAATGAGCGTCGAAGAAGTCGCATCGAGCCTTCACCTCTCGGTTCGCGAAGTCATCCGCATGGCCGATCAGCGAATACTCCCGGCGGTGAAGGTTCGCGGACAATGGCGTTTCCGCGCCGGCGAGGTCTGGAACTGGATGGAGGTGAACCTCTCGACGCTCCCCGGACGACGAGAAAAGGACCGCCATCCGCGACCGGCTGCGAGGATGCTGATCAGCCCGGTCTTGCAAGAGGCCGGCATCGCCGTCGAGGTCGCAGCCCGAACCAGGCCTTCCGTCCTCGGCGAGCTGGCCGCCCTGGCCGAGACCGTGGATTCGACGCTGGATCGCCGCATTCTGCTGGCGGCGCTCCAAGCCCGCGAGGCCCAATCCACGACCGCCCTTCAGGATGGCGTCGCCGTGCCTCATCCCGCGACTCCCCTGTACACCCAGGGGCCGCTCATCGCGGCGGTCAGGACCATCCGCGGCATCGCCTTTGGCGAACGCGGCGGCGGCCTGACCGACCTGTTTTTTCTGGTCTGCTGTCCCGAGCAGCGCGACCACCTGCTCTACCTGGGACGGCTTTGCCGGCTGCTCATCGAGCGGCCGCTTCGAACCGAATTGCGATCGGCCCCGGACGCCGCTGCCTTTCGGCGGGCCATTCAACAGGGCGAGTCGTCCATTTGCGACCCCGAACGATCCTGACCCAACCGGCGGTCGGCGCTCATCGACGACTCGATTTGACCTACCCCGGCGCAAGGCACTACGATGATTTCTCCGCCCGAGCGGGCCTCGGTTTGCCTCTTCGCTTGAGCCCGACCAACTCGGTCCGGCTGTGCCTATTCCGGGGAACCACCAATACACGGCGGAGTCGAGGAGCGGCGGCAGACATGCCACCGGGATTCTTGGTGACGGACGGCCGCGGTCCGCGGAGACCCGCGTGAGCAACCCCACGATTCAGTACGACGCCGGAAAGGCCGTCGCCACCTTTCAGGAGGCGGCTCGCCACAACTTCGAGGAGCCGTGCCGGCAGGGCAGCATCGTGAGGCTTCCCGGCTACGGCCAGGCGGTCATGACCGGGGACATCCACGGCCACCGGAAAAACCTGGAAAAGCTCCAGGCCTACGCGATGCTCGAGCGCATTCCCGCCCGCCACGTGATTCTGCACGAGGTGGTGCACTCGGAGATGCATCCTGGAGGAAGCGATCGGTCGCACGAAGTGCTCCTGGAGGTGGCGGCGTACAAGTGCCGCTTTCCCGAGCAGGTCCACTTTCTCCAGTCTAACCACGAGCTGGCTCAACTGACCGGCTACCCGATTGCCAAGAATGGGCGGATGGTGCTTCAAGACTTCACCGACGCCGTGAAGGCCGCCTATGGCGACGACGAAGGGGCGACGGTCCTGGCGGCGATGAACGAGTTCATCGCCTCCTTTCCGCTGGCCGTGACCACCGCCAATCGCGTCTGGATGTCGCACTCCCTGCCCAACGCACATGACATGGACGAGTTCGACCCGACGGTGTTCGACCGGCGGCTCTCGTACGACGACCTGCGCGACAACAAGACCGTCTTTCACCTGGTCTGGGGCAGGCGTCACACGCCGGAGCAATTGGAGAAGCTGGCCGCCCAACTGGACGTCGACGTGTTCATCACCGGCCATCAGCCGCAGGACATGGGCTACGACCTGCGATTCGATCGCCTCATCATCCTGGCCAGCGACCACAACCACGGCTGCTTTCTGCCCTTCGACCTGGCCAAGCCGCAGACTGCCGAGGCCCTCATCCGCAACATCCGCAAGTTCGTCGCGATCGCTTAGCGCAATGGCGACCGGCCAGATTGGCTTGCGCGCCGCTGCCCGATCAGCTATCTCAGGCACGAGTTCAGGAGGTTTTCCAAGGCCTTGGTCTGGCTCTCGGCGATCAGCTTGCGGCAGAGGGAGCTTTTCTGACGGACGCGGTAGCCCCTGTGCCCCAATTCCACCTTGACCCCCACGGTGGCCAGACAGTTCAGGTCGCGGAAGATCGTCCGCCGAGAGGTCCGGAGCTTGCCTTGAAGTTGTTGCACCGTGGCCCCGTCGCCGGAGCAGAGCGTTCGACAGATGTGCATCAATCGCTTCACCTGGCCGCCGTCCACCACCAACATTCGCGCCATCGGGATTCCTCCACCGTCGCGTCCTAGGGCGATACCCCGGGCAACGGATGATCCGCCGACAAGGATCGAACCCGCTCCGTCGCGCTTGCCCCCGCCGGCTCGGAAGGGCGCGGCTCGGATCAACGCGTCCACGATCCATCAATCGCGTTCGATGTTACCGCCCGTTCACGGCCGTGTCACGTCCGTGTCGCTGTCATGCGTCGGTGTCGTTCGAAAAGGCACACAGCCGGGGGCGGCCGTGCTCCATCCGAACCGGCCGAAAGCGGCGGTGGTCCATGACGCCCGTTCAATCCTGCGCCGGCCGCGTCGCCGGGCCCGCTTCAGACCGCGATGACCACCAATCGTGCACCCCCTGCGCGTCGTATGAGCGGGCCCGTTCAAGGATGGTCGTCATGGCGGCGCTCAGATCGATGGTGCCGGATTGTTCATGGACGACTCCGAAGGGCACACCGCCGACCCGGATGGTGAGGATCGTGTCGCCTTGCCTGCCATGCGTGCCGAGAATTCGCAACTGATTATCGCGGACCAGCAGCCTCATTCCGAACTCGGCGTATTCCACCTGCTCCGGCAAGAGCCGCTTGGGAAGCGCCGTCGGCCAGGTGAAGTTCAGCGCCTTCTCGGCGACGGAGAGCAGAAGCTCGCGGTCGATGGTGCCCGGCTGTCCGGCCGGCGGCAGGACGGTGATCTCGATGTCCGCGGACTTAATGTTGTCGTTGACCACGTTCACGTTGTTGACGCGGATGGACAATTGCCCCGTGGCCGCCCCCTTACCCCAAGGTTGAAGCCACTCGCGCAGCGACATGCCGCCGAGCTCGCCTGAAAACCTCAGCCGGGCGACGTGCCCCATCGCCAAGTCGACAACGTCGAAATCGAATGAAGCGCTGCCGGCCAAGTCCGCGGCCCCAACAAGCGGCGCGAAGTTCGACAGCGTGAGGTTGCTGAGCCGACCGCCGCCCCGAAAATGCGTGACCACGGAGTCGGCGAATCGGGCCGCCTCCACCTCCACGGAGAAACGGCCCTCGTAGGGTCCCAGCGGCACGCCCCGCGTCAGCTCCAAGAGGTCGCCATCCTGCAATCGTCCCCGAATCCAAAGCTCCGGCCCCGATCCGGCCTCCGACGCGGAATCAAGATACTGCACCCTGCCTTCGAATCCCCCGGTCGTCACCGGACCGCCAAGGACCGTATCCAGTCCGATCGTCGCCAGCGGAACCGGCGGCAACGTGAGGATCAGTTCCGACACCCGCACGCCGCTCTTGGGCAAGAACCGGGCGTAAATCTGCACCCCCTGATTGATGCGGTGGCCATTGAGTTCAAAGGCGTGTAGTCGGGCAATGCCGTCCTTCGGATTGCTCAGATCGACCGTGCCCGACGTCTCTCGGCAGCGCAGCGAGTAGTTCGCCCTGTCGAACGAAACCTCGAACCCCTCCATGCCTACGCGCGACAGGTTCAGGTCCTCGAAGTCGTGCCCAAGGCCCGACTCCAACACTTGCCGATAGTCCTCCTTGACCCACCGGTCGCTGCCCAGGACCAAGACCCCGTCGAACAGATCGAGTTCGTTGGTCTCGTCGCGATCTGTCGCGTGCTCCTGCCAAACGGCTTCACGGCAGCGGAAGACGCGATCCCTCCGCCCGGGCAGCCAGATGGCCACGTCGTTGAATGCCCGGCTGGAAAAGGTCCGGCCGCGGATGAGCCCGATCTCGCAGGGAAGATCAAAGAACTCCGACAGCCCCGCCTCCATCTCGCGGCGGTAGGTGTCGCTTCGCAGATGAAATCCATAACCCGCCGTCCAGCTCAACGACCCCCCCACCAGGACGACCGAGACGATCAGGAGGATTCTTCGGTGCAGCCGCATGGTAAAGATAACGCTCCGGCCTTGGAGTTCTCCCGCCCTTTCGTGCCGCTTGCCTGCACGACATCCGGCCCAGGAGCCGGCTCAAGGAGCCCGGCCGTCGGCCAGCTTTCGCGCGGCGTCCAGATAAAATTGATAGGCGGCCCGCATTTCTTGCAGCGTGTCGCCGCTGAACTTCTCCACCAAGGCCCGCGCCACCTCGAACGCCACCACGTGTTCGGCGACGACGCTCGCCGCCGGCACGGAGCAGATGTCGCTGCGCTCATAGTCGCTTCGCTCGCTCTGCAGCGTCTGGAGATTCACGCTGTCCAGCCCCCGCAGGAGCGTCGAGATCGGCTTCATCACCCCTCGAACGACCAACGGCATGCCGTTTGTCATCCCGCCCTCCAACCCGCCGGCGTTGTTGGTCCGCCGGGTGAAACCCAGTGCCGCTGTCTCCCGCCGCGACGCGTCGTAATCCATCTCGTCGTGCACGGCGCTACCGGGCCGATCGGCACAGCCAAACCCCAGACCGATTTCAACACCCTTGAACGCCTGGATCGAGCCCACCGCCCCCATGATTCTCCCGTCGAGCTTGTCCTGCCAGCGGGCGCAGCTCCCGATTCCCGGCGGCAACCCCACCACGCGCACTTCCACGACGCCGCCCAGCGTGTCACGATCCTGCTTGGCCCGCTTGATGGCCTCGATCATCCGGCCGGCCGCCGCCTGATCCGGGCAGTAGGCCTCGTTCGCGTCGCGTTCTTGACGCAGTTCGGCAATCGAGGCGTCTGATCGAATCGAGGCCCGCTCCGGTCCGATTTGCACAACGAAGCCGACCACTTCGATCCCGAACTGCCCCAGCAGGCAGGTGGCGACCGCGCCGGCGGCCACCCGCGCGGCCGTTTCACGGGCGCTGGCTCGTTCCAACGTCGTGCGGCAGTCGTTGGTCAGCCATTTCATCGAGCCTGCAAAGTCGGCGTGGCCCGGCCTGGGCCGATGGATCGCGGGGGCCTGGTCGATGCGCCAGTCCTTGTTGGCGATCTGCACGGCCATGGGAGAGGCGATCGTGACGCCCTTCCGCATGCCTGAGAGGATGTTGATCTCGTCGTGTTCGATCTTCATCCGGCCGCCTCGGCCGAACCCCCCCTGCCGTCGCAGCAGGGATGCGTTGATCGCGGCCTCGTCGAGCCGTAGGCCGGCTGGAAGCCCTTCGATCAGCACAATCAAAGCCTGGCCGTGCGATTCACCCGCGGTACGGTAGTCGAGGTTTGCCATGTCGGCGATTATAAGCCGTGCCCGCCGGACCGCGCGGGGCGCCTCGTTATAGGACAGCCCAAGCGGCCGGCCCCCCTCGACGCTCAAACCGTCCTGCTGTTGAACCGATCTAATCCCGCCGGCGCGCAGCGTGCGCCATCGAAGCGTTTCCCCCGGAGGCGGCCCCGCGCCGCAGCCTTCGCCAGGAGGGATCAGATGACTACGTTGAAAACCCCACCCGCGACGACCCACCACGAACCTTGTCTGGGCCTGCCAACCCATGCGACCGGGGGCGAATCCTTTATCCCCAAGGCGCCGACGACCTTCAATGACGCCGGACTCGACCCCGGCATCGTCGAGGGGCTGATCCTCAAGTACTTGACGAACGTCGGATCGGCCAGCGGCGCCGCCATCTCCCGGGAACTCTGCTTGCCCGTCCAGGCGATCGTCCAGCTTCTGGCTTCATTGAAGCAGCAGCAAATCGTGGTGTACGTCGGCGCCGCGGAGATGGGCGACTTCACCTATCAGCTCACCGACGCCGGCCGTGACCGGGCCCACCGCTATCTGCTGGAATCGCTTTACGTGGGTCCAGCGCCCGTTCCGCTCGAGAGCTACATCAAGGCCATCCATGCCCAGACGATCACCACCGCCACCCCGCACTTTGAGGATTTGCAAAAGGCCTTCGGAGACCTGCTGATCACGGAGGAGATGTTCCAAATCCTCGGGCCGGCGATCAACTCCGGCCGAGGCATGTTCCTCTACGGCTATCCAGGCAACGGCAAGTCGAGCATCGCCGAGCGGATCACCCGCTGCTTCGGCGATGAAATCTTCATCCCTCGATGCATCAGCGTCGACGGTCTGATTATCAAGCTCTTCGATGCGGCGAACCACGCGGAGATCGAGGTCAAGCACGACTCGATCCTCCGGCAGGACAAGTTCGACCCACGATGGGTCAAGATTCGGCGGCCGACCATCATCGTCGGCGGCGAACTCACCATGGAGGCCCTGGAGGTCCAGTACAACACCACCAGCAAGACCTGCGAGGCTCCGGTCCAGCTCAAGTCCAACGGGGGCACGCTGGTCATCGACGACTTCGGCCGTCAGCGAATGAAGCCGATCGAGCTGCTCAACCGCTGGATCGTTCCCTTGGAGAAGCGCTACGACTTTCTCTCTCTGCCGACGGGCAAGAAGGTGAAGGTCCCCTTCGATCAGCTCATCATCTTCTCCACCAACCTCGAGCCCAAGGACCTGTGCGACGACGCCTTCCTTCGCCGCATTCCCTACAAGATCAACGTCCCCGATCCAGACGAGGCCTCCTTCCGCGAGTTATTTCGACTCGTCGCCCCGGCCCTGGGGTTCGCGATGGACGAGGGCGAGAAAAAGGCCATCGACTACCTGGTTCAGGCCCACTACACGAAGACGGGACGCCCGTTCCGCTGCTGCCAGCCTCGCGACCTCTTGATGCAGGTGCGCAACCGCTGCCTCTACACCGGCCAGGAGGTGCACCTGACGCCGGAGCTCTTCGACTACGCGGCATCGGTCTATTTCACGATCATGTAATGAATGAGCGGCCGGCGGCTGGATTCAGGGCCCTCAAGACATGACCCCGATCCTCGCCGCCAATTGCGGATCGGCCTTCGCGCCGCGGACGCTGAAGTAGCGCGCCTCGGGGTGGTGGGCCACCAAGGCGCTCGTCGATTGCTCCGGATCGAGTTGGAATTCCTCAGACAGCGTGATCCCGATCCGGCCGGGCTCCAGCAGCGGCCACAGCTTGGCCTGGTCCTCCAGGTTCGGACAGGCCGGATAACCGAAGGAATACCGGCTGCCCTGGTAGCCCTGCTGGAAGAGCTTGCGGACCTCGCGGGCGTCGGCCCCGGCAATGCCCAGCTCCATGCGAATCTGCTTGTGCAGGTACTCCGCCAGGGCCTCGGCGCACTCCACCGAGAGGCCGTGCAGGTGCAGGTAATCGCGGAAGCGGTTCTCCTCGAACCACTTCCTGGCCACCTCGCTGGCGCGCCGGCCGACGGTCACGATGCTGAACGCCGCCACGTCGAGCTCACCCGAGGAGACCGGCCGCCAGAAGTCCGCCAGACACCAGTAAGGCGCACGGTCCTGACGCGGAAACCGAAAGCGGACCAGCTCGCGGCGGCCAGGCGCCGCCCCGCCGGCCGGAGGATCGTAGATGACCAGCTCGTCGCCATCGCTCGCCGCCGGCCAGTAACCGTATATCGCCTGAGGCGCGAGGCTCATCTCCCTGGCGCATTGGGCGGCCAGCGTGTGCAGGATCGGCCGCACATCCGCCTGAACAAACCTCTCATATTCCACGGATCCGCGTCCCTGCTTCTTGTATTGCCATTGCACCTGGAAGAGCATCACCTCGTTGATGTAGCCGAGGATGGATTGGAGGTTGATCCGCTCGACCACGCGAGACCCCCAGAACGGCGGCGTCGGGATGGGGTTGTCCGTCGCCACGCTGCTACGGTGCGGGATTTCCCTGGCGGACGGGGCCTCTGCCGCGGCTTGCCTTTTCACCGTGGCCGGCTGCCGCGCGGCCTCGACGATCGACTCTCCCGCCGCGAGCCGTTTCATGAGCGACAGTCCCTCGAAGGCATCCTTGGCGTAAGCGACCGGACCCTCGTAGAGCCCTCGCAAGTCGTGCTCGACGTAGGGCCGCGTCAGCGCCGCCCCGCCGAGAATGACGGGGATTTTCAGGCCGCGCTCGTTGAGCACCGCCAGATCGTCGCGCATGACCAAGGTCGATTTGACCAGGAGGCCCGACAGGCCGATCGCGTCGGTCTTGTGACGCTGCCAGGCCTCGATGATCTGATTGATCGGCTGCTTGATCCCCAGGTTGTAGACCGTAAAGCCGTTGTTGCTGAGGATGATGTCCACCAGGTTCTTGCCGATGTCGTGCACGTCGCCTTTGACGGTGGCCAGGATGATCGAGCCGCGCGAGCTGCCCGCCACCTTTTCCATGTGCGGTTCCAGATGGGCCACGGCCGCCTTCATGGTCTCGGCGCTGGACAGCACGAAGGGAAGCTGCATCTTCCCCGCCCCGAAGAGATCGCCGACCACCTTCATTCCGTCCAGCAGGAAGGTGTTGATGATGTCCAACGGCTTGTAGCCCTGCATGGCCTCGTCGAGGTCCTTTTCCAGCCCGATGCGCTCTCCGTCGATGATCCGCTGCGTGAGCCGCTTCTCGATCGGCAGGTCGGCCAGGGTCCGCTTCTTCTCGCCGATGGTCTCGCCCTCGCCGAATAGCTTGATGAAGCTCTGAAGCGGGTCGTAGCCTTCGCGGCGGCGGTCGTAGATAAGGTCCAGGGCGCAGTTCCAACGCTCGTCGTTGATCTTGTTCCGCGGGAGAATCTTGCTGGCATGAACGATCGCCGCGGTCAGGCCGCGCTGAATCGCCTCGTGCAGAAAGACGCTGTTGAGCACCGCCCGGGCCGCGGGAGCCAATCCAAAACTGACGTTCGACAAACCCAGGATCGACCCGCACCGGGGGAACTCCCGCATGATCCGCTCGATGCCGTCGAGCGTCTCCAGGGCCAGACGCCGATCGGCCGCGCTGCCCGTCGTCACGGGAAACGTCAGGCAGTCGAACAGGATGTCCTCTTCGGGAATGCCGTTTTTTTTTGTCAACAGGTCGTGCAGCCGGCGGGCGATCTCGATCTTGCGGCCGGCGGTCTTGGCCATCGCCTCGACCGGGTCCTCATCGATGGTCAGCGCCACCACGGCGGCGCCGTATTTCCTCAGCAGCGGGCACACTTTCGTCAACCGTTCCTCGCCGTCCTCGAGATTGACCGAATTGACGATGCACTTGCCGCCGGCGCGCTTGAGCCCCGCCTCCAGCACCGGCGCCTCCGTCGAGTCCAGCATCAACGGCGCGGTGACGTCCCTGGCCAGGCGGGCGACAACTCCGTCCATGTCGGGCACGCCGTCGCGGCCGACGTAATCGACGCAGACGTCGAGCACGTGAGCCCCCTCACGAACCTGCTCGCGGGCCATGTCCACCAGGCCTTCAAGGTCCCCTGCGACCATCAGATCGCGAAACTTCTTGCTTCCGTTCGTATTGCACCGCTCGCCGACGATCAGGAAGCTGTTGTCCTGCCGCAAAGTCACCGGCTGGTAGATGCTCGACACGCTTGGCTGCGTCGCGGGCCGGCGCACCGCGGGCCTCAGGCCGCGGACCGCCTCGACTACCGCCGCGAGGTGTTCCGGCGTGGTTCCGCAGCAGCCCCCGACCAGCGACACGCCGTCTTCCTCCACGAAGCGCTTCAGCCAGCGCGCAAGTTCATCGGGAGTCAGGCTGTAGTGCGGATAGCCATCGACAAGCTGCGGCAATCCCGCGTTGGGCACCACGCTGATCGGCCGCGTCGCCTGGCGGCCCAGATAGCGGATGTGCTCGGACATCTCCTGCGGGCCGGTGGCGCAGTTCAGCCCGATGACGCTGATCTGCGGATAGGCCTCCAGGGCCGTCAAGGCCGCTCCGATCTCCGTGCCGACCAGCATCGTGCCGGTCACCTCAATCGTCACCTGCACGATGAGCGGCAGCCGCCGGCCCTTCTCATCCATCGCCAGGGTCGCGCCGCAGATCGCGGCCTTGGCCTGCAAGATATCCTGGCAGGTCTCGATGATGAGGGCGTCCGCCGCGCCGGCCAAGAGCCCGCGGGCCTGTTCGGCGTAGCTGTCCTCCAAGACGTCGAAAGTCGTATGTCCAAGAGTCGGCAGCTTGGTCCCCGGGCCCATCGAGCCGAGGACGAACCGCGGCTTGTCGGGCGTTGAGAACTTGTCCGCCGCCCGCCGGGCGATTTCAGCCGCCGCCTTGTTGATCGCGTAGGTGCGGTCCGCCAGGCCGAACTCGGCCAGCACGACTTTGTTGCCGCCGAAAGTGTTAGTCTCGACGGCGTCCACGCCGACCTTCAGAAACGATGCGTGGATGTCCTCGATCACGTCAGGCCGGGATTCGTTGACCACTTCGGGGCAGTTCTCGCAGCCGCGATAGTCGGCCTCCAGGGAGAGCTCGCGCGCATAGACGCTGGTGCCCATCGCCCCATCCAGGACGACGACCCGTTCAGCCATCAATTTGAGCAGTGGGTGCTCCAAGCGTTCGCCTCATTGCTTGCGGCCTGCGCGACCTGCGGCCGGCACATTTCGAACACCTTATTCTATGATGGATCGGAGATCGGCGTAATGGCCCGAGACTGGACCAATAACTCAATCCGCGATGGCCTCTCGCACCGATTTGAGGGCACGCTCCACGCCGTCGGTCGAAACGTCCAAGTGCGTCACCGCCCGCAGCTCCGTCGGATTCATCAACGGGCTGAACCGGACACCGTGCGACGCCAGCCGCCCGAGGAAGTCCGCCCGGGAAACGCCCGTCCCGGCGATGTCGAAAACGACGATATTCGTCTCGGCAGCCGCGACGTCCACGGCGATGCCCTTTACCTGCGCCAGCCCCTCGGCGAGCTTGCGGGCCTTCTCGTGGTCCTCGGCGAGCCGTTCGACGTTGTGCGTCAGGGCATAGACTCCGGCCGCCGCGATGATCCCCGCCTGCCGCATCGCTCCGCCGAAGAGGTGCTTGTACCGCCACGCCTGCTCGATGAAATCCCTGCTTCCCGCAATCACCGCCCCGACAGGACAACCCAGTCCCTTGGACAGGTCGATCCAGCACGAGTCGAACGGCCGGCAGTATTCGACCGCCGACACACCCGACGCGACTACCGCGTTGAGCAGCCTGGCCCCGTCGAGGTGTAGCGCCAGGCCATGCCGCCGCGCGCAAACCGCAACAGCGCGCACCGCCTCGATCGGCCACACCCGTCCGCCTTTGAGGTTGTGGGTGTTCTCCACGCAGACCAGCCGGGTCCTGGGGAAATGCGGATCGTTCGGACGGATGGCCCCTTCGACCTGCTCGGCGGTGAAGACGCCTGTCGCCGTCTCCAGCAACCGAAGCGATGCCCTGCTGTGGGTCGCCGGACCGCCCCCCTCGAAGTGCACCGGATGTGTGCTGGCCTCCAGGATGATCTCGTCGCCGGGCCGGCAGTGGATGGCATGGCCGATCAGGTTGCACATCGTCCCGGTCGGCAGGAAGAGGGCCGCCTCCTTGCCGGTGAGTTCCGCCACCATCTCCTGCAAACGGTTGACGCTGGGGTCTTCGCGTTTCTGCTCATCCCCGACCTCTGCGTCGGCGATGGCCTTGCGCATGCCGGCGGTGGGCCGAGTCTGCGTATCGCTGGACAGATCAACCGGGAAGCTGCTCATCGGACATTCCCCGCAGTCGGCCACCGATCATATGAGTTGTAGCACGCCGCCGCCAACACCCCGCTGCTCGGAACCTACCTGCACGGCAATCAGCCATCTCATGGCCAAATCGGGGGATGGTCGATACTATATGACCCTGGGTGTGCCGCGAGCTTGACGCCAGGCACACGAGCCGCGGGAGCCTGCCCCATGAAGTATCATCGATACCAACGATGGTTCATGCTCGCCGCTCTGTCCATGGGCACAGTCATGCAACTCGCGACGTGCCGCGAGGAGTCGGCCCTCTTCGGCCTTCGCACCGCCTTCAGCTCCGTTACGCTGCCGATCAACACTTTCATCAGGCAGTTTTTCCTCGGCTTGGCCTGATGCACTGCTTCCGAACCCCGCGACGGGTCATTAGGCATGGCCTTGCCGCGGCTTCTCGCCGGCTCCGTGCCGCTTATCCCACAATTCCTCCGCCTCCGGCCGCCGGATGTAACGCGGCACGAGGTCGCGCGGAGGCGTGAACCGCCCCTCTTGGGCGAGGCGCCAGCCGATTCGGTGCACCATCGTCGAACGAGGCCGCCAGAGAACCCGATCCAGCACCTGCGCCCCCGAGGATTCGATCGCTTCCTTATGGAAGTCAATCCCTTCGCCGAGGATCGACAGCGGCAGTCCCGACTCCCGGAATAGCTCAGCCGGCTTGATGAGCACCGGTCCGAGCACCGGCTCGTAGCCGTGCTTGCCCCGCTGAAACATCGCCGCGAAGACTTCGCCGCGCTTGGCGTCGAGCACGACCGCGACGCGCCCCGGAGGCGAGGGCAATTCCACCGCGTTCGCCGCGATCGCCTCAAGCGTGGGAACGGCGCAAACCCTCGCCCCCGTGGCCAGCGCCAAGTGCCGTGCAAACGTGACCGCCACCCGCAGGCCCGTAAAGCTTCCCGGACCGATCGACAGATAGCAGTGCTCAATCTCCCCCGGTCGCCACCCGGCGCGGCTGCACAGCCTGGCCACGGTTGGGAGCAGCTCTCTGGCCCGCTCCGCCTGCGTCGAAAACGCCTCCTCGGCCACAAGCTCCGCCCCCAGGGCCACGGCCGCCGATCCGTCCCTGCTCGAGGTTTCGACGGCGATGATCTTGGGTTGGGACGACATGAAGATGTACTCGCGTGAAGCGTGCCCGCCGATTAGGATAGCCAGCCAGCCGGAGGGCGTAAACGATGAGCCGTCCGACCGGAAGCCCATGGCAATATCCAACACACGCATGTTGATCGAGGACTATGCCGGCGTCACCGTGGTGACCTTTACCGACAGCTCGATCCTGGATGCCGGGACGATCGATCAAATGGGCCGGGATCTCTACTACCTCACCGATCAACAAAACAAGCAAAAGCTGGTCCTGGACTTTTCCAACGTGAAGTTTCTCTCGTCCCACGCCCTCGGCGTCCTCCTCACCCTTCGAAAGAAGGTCGAGGAGATCAAGGGCTCGATGGTGATTTCCGGCCTCCGCAAGGAACTCTCCAAGCTGTTCACGCTCACCGGCCTTGAGAAGACCTTCACCTTCTATCCCGACGATCAGAAGGCCCTTGAATCGTTCGGCGTCCGCGTGAACTAGGCTCCCAATCGGCACCCTCCATCCGCATCATGCCCGTCGCCGCGGCCAGCTGTTGCCTTGTCTAGCGCCGATGCGTACCATCTGCGGCCTCTCGCACGATCCTCGCCCCGGAGCACTCAATGCACAGAAGACCTCCCTACGGTAAACTCACATGTCTTGCGATCTGCGTGACGGTTTTCTCCGGAGGAACCTGTCCCGTCCCCAGCATCGGCGTCGTCTGCTCCAACGCCCTGGACGCTTCGATGTTCGGCTTCTCACTCGTCGTTCCGCCGGAGTTCGTCTGCACCACGGTGATTCCCAACTCCGCGCTGCTGCTCAGCGCCCGATACCGCCAGGCTTCGACTGGGTTCGTCGTTTCGGTTGCCGTTGCCCCTTCCGCGGACACGACGATCCAATCCGGCGACGGCATCACCACGGAGGACCTCGGAGCCATCACCAATTCGAATAATGTTGCTTTTCAGCGCACCAAGGCGGTCATCGCCTCGCTCAACGCGTTCAGCTTCGTGGGCACCACCGTGCTGCCCAGTGGCAACACCCTTGGAATCACCGTGGCAGGCTTAAGCGATGATCCAGCCCTGCGAACGGCCTTCGACGCCATCGTGGAGTCGGTCCAGTTGGTCCCCTGAGCGGCATGCCGGGGGCACGAATCGGCACGATCGAGCCATGTCCGAGACTTCGACGCCGGTCACCCTGGAGCATTTCGCCTATATCGCCGCCCATTCCGCGCCGCGGGACGACTTTCTCGACGCTTTGAAAAGCGCCGCCGACGCGCTGGGAATCCCCGCCATCTCCATCGCTCCGGAGCAGGCCGCCCTCTTCCAAATCCTCCTGAAGCTTGGCCGGGCCCGCGAAGTGGTGGAGGTCGGCACCCTGACGGGATACTCGGCGATTTGCATGGCTCGGGCCCTTCCGCCAGGCGGCCGCGTGCGCACGATCGAGATTTCTCCCTCATTCGCCGACTTCGCCGAGGCCTGGATCGCCAAGTCCGACGTCGCAGACCGCATCGTCGTCCTTCGCGGGGATGCAGCCGAGATTCTTCCGACCCTGGCGACCGGCTCGGCCGACGCGGTGTTTCTCGACGCGGACAAGCTCAACTATCAGGCATACCTGGCCCAGGCCCTGCGCATCCTGCGCAGCGGGGGCCTGCTGCTTGCGGACAATGCCTTCGCCCACGACCGTCTGCTCGACGCCGCCGCAACCGATCCCGTCGTCGTCGCCGTCCGCGAGTTCAACGAGGAGATGGCCCACGCCGCCGGGCTCCAAGCCATCATCGTCCCGCTCGGCGATGGCTGCTGGGTCGGCGTCAAACAGTGACGGCATGCTACACTTCCCCTCGATTTGCAGGCCCCCCGATAGAATCGACGTTTGGAGAAACGCCGTGTCAGTGTTTCGAGCCAAATGGCTGCTGCCTATCGAAAGGCCGCCAATCGAGAATGGAGCCGTCGCCGTCCGCGATGGACGCATCGTCGAGATCGGACCGGCGCAGCACATCGCGAGCCATGACGCGGCGGAGGACCTCGGCGACTGCATCCTGCTTCCCGGGATGGTCAACGCCCACGCTCACCTCGAACTCGGCTGCTTTCATGGCCGCATCGCTCCGACGAGGCTCTGGGATTGGTTGGACGCGCTGATCCGTCTGAGCCGTGAGCCCGACGCCGAGGCCCGAATGAAACAGGCCGTTGCCGAGGGCGCGGCGGCGTCCCTGGCCGCAGGCGTCACCAGCGTGGCGGACATCTCGCGGACCGGGCTGAACGTCCCCATCCTCGCCGCCTCGCCGATTCGCAAGGTTTGTTTTCTCGAACTGATCAGCGGCGCGAGACAAGAGCCGAACGCCATCGACTCGCTGGAGTCGGCGTTCGAGCGCTGTCGGCGGATGGAGCAACCGGATCGATTGCGAGTCGGCCTCTCGCCCCACTCGCTGTACAACGTGGCCCCGGACGACCTCTCGGGGACAGCCCGGCTGGCGACCTCGTGCCGTGCCCCCGTCACCATGCACGTATTGGAGACGTTAGACGAGGTGGATTGGCTCCGAGGGGCGGGCGGCAAGGTCGAGGCATTCGCCGCGAAGTACCATCCCGCCACGACGAGGCCTGGCGGGCAGAGCGCGTTGGAATTGCTCGAAGGGGCCGGCGTGTTGGCCACTGGGCCGCTTCTCTCCCACGTGAACTACGTCGATATGCCGCAACTCGAACGCTTGGCGGAAAGCCGGGCCTCGGTCGTCTGGTGCCCTCGGACCCATAGGTTTTTCGGCCACTCCCGCCACCCTTGGCAGGAAATGCTCTCCGCCGGGCTGAACGTCTGTCTCGGCACGGACAGCCTGGCCAGCGCCCCGAGCCTGTCGATCCTGGATGAGATCAGATTCCTCTGCCAGACGTCCCCCGAGGTCTCGCCTAGCCTGCTTCTCGCACTGGCCACATTGAACGGCGCAAAGGCGATGGGCATGGCCCACCGAATCGGGAGCCTCCGTCCTGGTAAGTATGCCGATTTGGTGGCCGTGCCGTGGGAGTCCTCAGCGCCCGACGACCCCGCATCAAACCTCTTGAATGGTCGGCAGTCCCCTTGCCGCGTGTGGATCGAAGGCTGTGAGGTCTTCCCAAGACCCCATTCCCCAAAGGTGTGCTGAATTGCCCAAGTATCCCTGGTCACCATTTCCGCCGCGCAAGCTAAGCTAAATCACATTATGGCCATCCAACAACGGCCCAGGGACTACAAGCAGGAATACGGCGGACCGATTTACGCTTGTTTGAGTCCGCAAAAGTGTTAGACTATAGGTCCCGGCCAGGCGTTCCGGTACTCACGCGGTTCCCCCCAGCCGCGCCCGGACCCTGGCCTCTTTTTTTGACGCTCATTTAGCCTTTCGGGGGAAATGCCGTGGAGTGATCGGTCATGCCCGACGAGACCCCCAAGCTGCACATCGACGACGATTGGAAGAACCAGGCCGCGGCGGAGAAAGCCCGCTTGGCGGAGAAGACGGACGGGCCGAGCCGCGCCACGCAGGAAGCGAACATCGCCGGCCTCATCCAACTGATCGCCATGCAGGCCGTGGTCGGTCTCGGCGGAATGGTGGCCCCCGGGGGACAGGAGATTCCCCCGAACCTCGCCCTGGCAAAGCATCACATCGACATCCTGAGCGTGCTGGAGAAAAAGACGGCCGGAAACCTCACCCCGGACGAGAAGCGCCTACTTGACACCACCCTCCACCAGCTTCGGATGGCGTACGTCGATGCGGTTCAGGGCCCATCCGCGCCGCCGCCGGCCGGCGTCAATATGTAACGCACCGCGGTCGGGCTCCAGAAGAGCCGATTACTCGGTGGCGGCATTGGCGGTTCGCGCTGACGGCGACTGTTCATCGGCCCAATTCACCAGCGCCTCGCTCGCCTCATCCTGAATCCGCGCCAGGGGACGCGTCTGGCCTGCCCCATTGTAGAAAAACGCGAAGGCCAGCCAGCGGCCCGACCCGCCTTGCACGTAGCCCGCCAGGGTTCGAACCCCGTTGATGTAACCGGTCTTGGCGAATACTCGGTCTCGAGTGGCCTCGCCTCGCAGGCGACGCTTCAAGGTTCCCTCTCGACCCGGCCTGGCGAGGCTTTCGCGCAGCGTGGCAAAGGAGCCGTTTGGCGCGGAAAACATGTAGGCCAGCACTTGGGTCGCCGCCGCGGCGCTCAACCGATTCTGCCGCGACAGGCCGCTGCCGTCGTCGATCACGAACTGATTGGCCTGCACGCCGACCTTCACGAAGAACGACCGGACCGCGGCCCGACCGCTTTCCCAGGAGCCAACCCCGCCGGCCTTCGCTCCGAGCAGTTTCATCAAGGCCTCCGCCATCATCCCCAGGCTATCTCTACCGGCGCGTCGCAAGGCGCCGGTCAGCGGCGATGCGTGGATGGCCACGACGTGCGCGCCTCGAGGAATGCCTTTGTCATCCAAAGCGAGTTTCTCTCGCCTTACCTCGCCGCGGACCGCAATCCCCTTCGCCGCGAGGACCGTCTTGAGCACTGAGCCGAAATACAGGCCCGGATCGCGAACCGTGACCGGACCCAGCCGGTCCTGTCGAGCCACCGTGCCCTTGACGGTCAGCGTGTCGCTTTGCCGGGGCCGATGGACCCATGCTCCGTGCTTGGCCCCGCTCGTCGTCCGGTTGGATATCTTCAGGTACCGGTTGCCCGGCACGAGGCTCGCCGCGGCCGGTTTGCCGCGAGGGCCTGGCTGGACGGCCACGTCGGTGCAGTTGGCGTTGAAGTTGAGCCCCCCGACCGGCGCCTCGTACCAGGCTTGGTATTGGTCCGCCGGCCAGTTCGGATGCACGAAGGATTGATCGAAGACCAAGTCGTCGATGACCAGGTCCCCGGGGATTTGTCTTACGCCCGAGGCGATAAGTTTGGCGGCCCAGCCATGGAACACGGCGGTGATCGCCTCGCCTTTTTCAGCCGCGAGCTTTTGGTCGCCCAGAGTGGGGTCGCCGCAGCCGACGACGACCAGGTCCTCCCCACGGATGGCCAGGACCGTCCTGAATTGATAATCCGCTTTCAACTGGTCGATGGCCCCGGAGATCACCACCAGCTTCATGTTGCTGGCCGGGATCAGGGGCACGTCGGCGTCTCGATCGTATAGCACCCGTCCACCGGGAAGCTCCACCACCTTGGCCCCCATGCGGACCTTTGATTGCCCGTGGCTCGTGAGAATCCTGTCGAGCCTCGCTCGAAGATCGACGAGCGAAGCATCGTCCCCGGCAGTGCGATCGCCGGCGACGGCTGCTCCGAACCAGATAGCTAGCGCGATCGTCGCGAGCAACGATCGCTTGAACCATGATGGCCTCACTTCCGTCCGCATAGCAGGACTCTTCGTGTTCATCAGGACCGATATTAGAGGTGACATCGGAACCCGCAAGCTTTGACTTGAAAATCACCTGCCCCTAAACTCAACCGGGGAGAGCGTCAGGCATCGATGGCCGTGGGGCGCCAAAGACCGCGCGCCAACATGCCGCCGAGGTCCCATGAGATTCTCACCTCATCGGGGATAGGGACCCACATGCCGCAATTATCCGACCCAACGACCGTGGTCCTCATCGTCGCCGACGAGAGCGCGGAACCGTTCCGTTCCTGTCAGGCGGCCCTGCGCGCTAAGGGCCTCCAAGTCCACGTCCTCCCCACGGTCTATGCCGCCATGGCCAGGCTCGCCCAGGACGACGGGGCACGATGGGCCCTTGTGGACATCCGCACGTTGGACAAGTCCGAGAGCGCCTTCTGCCTGCAGGCGCCGCGCTACTTTCCGGGGCTGGAGGTCGTAGTCGCCGATCTGCCCGGCGCCGATCGCATCACCGAACGATCGCCGGGGCTTCTCCCAATGACCGTAGATCATTTCATCGCCGAAGTCACGGGCCAGCATCACCCACAACCGAGACCCTTTGTCGAGGAGTCGGTGGCTTTCGAGGCCGCCATTCCAGTTGCCAAAACGACCGAGGCTTCGGAAATGCCGGACAATGGCGGTCCGATACGACCCGCCCCGGCGGAAAAGCCAAAGTCCGAATCCCCGCATGTGTCACGGCCGACTCCGCCGGCGTCGTCACCCGCCACCAAACCCACTCAAGACGATCGCACTGCTGAGCCGCCTGCCACCAGTCTGCACGAAGCAGTGAGAATGCGGATGGCCGGAGGCGACCCACGACTTGTCCAGCGCCGCCGGCCGCCGGCCCCGCCTCCCAAGGTTCCGGAGCCCAAGGTGGAAAAGCCGGATCTTTCCGACGACGAACTCGCCGCCCTGTTGGATGCCGACCTCGATAATGAAAGCACCTCGGAGCGCCCCCGTCACGGCGAGGGGAACTGCCCATGATCCGCTCACAACAAACCCGTGAGAGTCGATTGCTCGTGGTGAGCGATCTTCAGCGGCTTGGGCCCATCGTCGCCGACTGCTTCGCCCCGCAGCCGATAGACGGCGTACACACCTATCTGGACGGGATCGCTGAAATCCCCCGTGCCCCCACCCGGGCTATCCTCGTCGGATTCGATCCCGCCTGCCGAAATCCCGAGTCCGCCATTTCCGCCTTGCGTCAGGTGGCCGGTGACGCACCGCTGGTGCTTTGCTGCGAACCGGCCTACGAACCTCTCGGCAGGCGATTGTTGGAGCACGGAGCAGACGCCTACGTCATCTTTCCGCCCGAGCCGCGAGACCTGGAAGCCGCGCTCGGCATCCCGTCGCGCCAAACTCAGAATCGCTGGATTGAGACGCCGACCGTGGCCCCCGCGGCCACCCCTGAGGAGCTGGCTCGACTTGCCGACCTTCTGGCACGGTCCGCCGACGGCGTCGAAAACCTCGATGCCATGGCCGCACTCGTCTGCGCCGCCGTGGATGCCGAGGACGCCTTGATCGTCCATCAAGGTCGTACGGGCAGGGCAGGTCGGTCGATCGCAATCAGTTCAAAGCCGGCGCTTGTCGAACCCATCGAGACTGACGGCCGCCGAAGCGGGCAGATTCGTCTCGGTCCCAGCCGGTCCGGCGGCTTCTCCCACGAGGATTCGGCAAAGGTGCGTCACTACGCTGTGCTTTTTGGGAGGCTGTTCGAGGCCGCCGCCCGCACCGCGCGCTGGCAGTCGCTGGCACTGACCGACGACCTGACCGGGCTACCCAATCGCCGCCACCTGCTTCGCTTCCTTGAGGAGAAACTGACGGAGGCTGCCAGCGTCCGTGCCCCGGTGACTGCCCTGGTCTTCGACATCGACGATTTCAAGCGCTACAACGACACATACGGCCACGATGCGGGGGACGAGATTCTCGTCGAGGTCGGCAAGCTGTTTCTCCAGTGCAGCCGCCGAACGGACTTGGTCGCACGATTTGGCGGCGACGAGTTCGTGGTCGTCTTCTGGGACCCGGAGGGACCGCGTACCGCCGGCTCGCAGCACCCACAGGGCTTTCTAACCATCGTCCAGCGGTTCAAGCAGGCCCTCAGCGGCCACACCTTCAGCCGCCTGGGACCCGAGGCGACGGGCTGCCTGACGATCAGCGGCGGACTCGCCCATTATCCCTGGCAGGCCAGCACCCCTTTGGAATTGATTGCCGCAGCCGACAAGGCCCTCCTCCACGCCAAAGAAGCGGGAAAAAACCGCTTCTGGGTGATCGGCAGCGGCCAAGTCGATGCCTAACGCCCTCCGGGGCTCTAGCCTTCGCACGCCTCAAAAAAATCCGGTGCTCCATTATTCTTCGGATAGTGCAATTCGGTACTGATAACGTTAAACTACCCCTGCTGAACGAGCGCTAGTGTGCCCGGAGGGGCAAGACTGTGCCAGCGCAAGCTCCGGAGGCAGGAAATGAATGTCGAGGCCGCCTCGCCGCCAATCTCAGCCGAATTGGTCCAGGAACACCTAGAACGGGCCGCCACGGGGCTCCAGACCCACCGTGCAGACGGCCTCTTTCTCTTCCGCAACACCAACATCCTCGGCTTCTGCGGAGTGCCGCTGTCGGCCTCGGATCGCTTGGTCTGCGCACTGCTGAACGCCGAGGGTCGAATGGCCTTCGTGGTCCCGGCCTTCGAGGCCGACATGGCCGTCGGCTTGCCTCCTGGTAGCGTTATCGAGAAATGGCGCGAGGATGAAGACCCCTACGTGGCCGTCGCCAGCGCGGCCAAGAGGCTCGGCGTCGATTCGGGCAAGATCTTGCTCGATCCACACACTTGGCTACACGTCCAGGCGGGCCTTGCCGCAGCCCTGCCGAAGGCAGCGCTTGCCTTGGACGCCGGCCTCATCGAGTCAGTCCGCCAAATCAAGTCCCAGGAGGAAATCGCCGCCATTCGACGGGCCTGCGACGACACCGGCCGAATTTACCCGCTCGTCGGGCAGCGCCTGGTTCCGGGAATGCCCGAGCGAGACCTGGCCCGCGATGTACTCGATCGACTTCGGGATGACGGCCTCTCCCCCTGGGGCCAACTCATCCAGGGTGGAGAGAGCGCCTCCGTCCCACATCTGCCCTCGGGCCCCAGGCAATTTCAGGACGGCGATCTGGTGATCGTCGATTTCGTGTGCCAGCGGGACAGCTACCTAGGAGACATGACACGCACGTTTGCAATCGGCCAACCGACCGATGAGATGAGAGAAGCCTACGCAGTCGTGCGATCCGCTCAAGCCGTCGCCATCGAGGCCATCCGTCCGGGCGTTTCATGCGAGTCCGTCGACCGAGCGGCCCGCAGGGTCATTGAGAAGGCCGGTCTCGGGGATTGTTTCGTGCATCGGCTTGGGCATGGGATCGGGCTGGACGTCCATGAGGCGCCGTACCTGGTTCGCGGCAACACCCAGAAGCTGGAACCGGGCATGTGCGTCACGGTCGAGCCCGGCGTTTATCTCCCGGGCCGCTTCGGTATCCGGATCGAGGACGTCGTCGCCGTCACCGAGGATGGCTGCGAGATCCTCAGCAACACCGTGCCGACAGACGTCTCCGAGGCGCTGAGCTATTGATTCCTGTATTGCCAAAGAAACGGCCGTCGGTCCGAAATCGTGTATTTTCCCGTTGTTTCAAGGCGGCGGCGTGTTGAATTCGCCGCGCCGGTTTCAATAGTGGGGTGTCTCGATCG
>Ga0187893_10000300_pt1 | contig 127708 bp, 108 predicted proteins | sample MA1701074metaG_FD_139574 | JGI IMG/M metagenome (GOLD analysis project Ga0187893, IMG submission 139574) | White microbial mat communities from a basaltic lava cave in the Kipuka Kanohina Cave System on the Island of Hawaii, USA - MA170107-4 metaG ...
AATGATGATTGCCCCTCCGCCCTCCGCTTGCCCATCGCCATCCTCGTCCTCCCTGACGAACTCGCCCCTCAACTCCATCCCTTATACCATCGGCGTCAAGAGACTTTCACCACGGGCTGCTAGCCGAGGGCGGCGGAAACGTGGGAATTGGGACGACGCCAACGCCAAGCGCGAAGTTACACATTCGAAAATCCGATGCCGGCTTTGACGACGATGACTTGTCATCTGAGGACGTCATTATTGAGGACGCTGGGAATGCCTGGCTTGGACTTTACAGCGACAACGTAGGGGCCGTCGTTTCGGGTATCACCTTCGCCGAGAAAAACCCCAATTCAGCGGATGCCCCGACAAAGTGGGCGATTTTCGCGCGCACCGAGAGCAACGTCGGCGATTTGGTGTTCACTCATGGAGATAACACCAATCCGGGAGCAAACGATGTCATGATGCGGATCGAGAAGGACGCCACGGTCGTGATTGGAGGGGGCAATACGCCAACAGCCCCATGGGGAAAGCTTGAACTGGTCGACAACAACGTGGTCGCAGTCAGTTTAGATGGGAGCTCCGACCATCCCGATATTGGCGTTCTGCACGGCAATGCCCAAGCGTACATGACGGCTGACGGAGGTGGAGGCCGTTTGTTTCTAAGAAACTCGATGGGTGAAATCTGCATCGATCTCGACGCCGTCGACGGCAATGCCAAGGTCGCGAGTCTCGAAATCTCAGGGGGCTGCGATCTCTCGGAGAAATTCAATGTCAATTCCGGCGATGCGGCCATCGACCCGGGTTACGTGGTGAGCATCGACCCGCAGCATCCTGGAGAACTGCGCGTAAGCTCGGCCGCCTACGACCGGACAGTGGCTGGGATCATCAGCGGTGCGAACGGCGTAAACACGGGCATGATCATGGGCCAAAGCGGTTCGGTTGCCGACGGCAACCAACCCGTGGCGCTCACTGGCCGCGTGTGGACTTGGTGTAACGCCTCGAACGGGTCCATCCAGCCCGGCGATCTACTGACGACTTCGGATTTCCCCGGCCAGGCGATGAAGGTCCTGGACTACCCTCGCGCTCAAGGTGCGATCATCGGGAAGGCCATGACGCCGCTTTCCGAAGGCAATGGGCTGGTACTGGTACTCGTGAGCCTGCAGTAAAGGGAGGGCTGAATGGCCATGAAAACAAGGGAAACAAGAACACCGATGAAGTTCATTCTACCGAATTGTTTGCATATGCTCCTTTGCGGCAGCCTGATGGCTCAGGACGTGGAGTTCGTGGATCGCGTTAACTTGGACATAGAGGTCGTTGAAGCGGTCACCACGGAATCGGAAGTAGAAGGATCCGCCGAGTCTCTGCTACCACCTATGGCGCCGAATGCTCCCAGCTCAATTACGGAAGCGGAGTTGGGGCAAATCCGAGCGCGAGTAGAACAAGCTCTCGAGCTCCAAACGACTACGCTGCAACAGCTCGACTCCCACCGTCTGGTCCGAGAGCACCGTATCCCGGTCGAACTGGACGGTGAACGACGTGAACTCCGATTGTATCCGTATTCCATGAGATCGGACAACCTGGTCGTGTTCGTGGAAGACGAAAAAGGTCTCTTCCGAGAAGAGGCGCCGCCACCAATCACGACTTTTCGAGGCTCCATCGTCGAGGAACCAACGTCCGAAGTGGTCGCGTCGATCATTGATGGCCGTCTCTTCGCCGCCATCACGACCTCAAAAGGGGCGTGGGCGATCGAACCGGTCAGTAAAACCCTTCCCGATGTGCCGGCGGGTTTGCACGCCGTCTATCGCGTCTCCGACGTGGTCCCGCCTGCCGGCGTCTGCGGGGTCGATGCGGCACTGGTTGCCCATCCGCTCGGCCCTGGTCCCAAGGAGCCGGGTGTAGTGGAGGCTCTGGGTACCGGAGGGCGGACTCAGATCGGCTTCGATACTGACGCCGAGTACTACCAAGCGAACGGCAGCAGCACGTCTGCGACCATTTCCGACATTGAAAAGATCATGAATCAGGTGGGCCTGATCTATCAGAATCAATTCAGCATCTGCTACGTAATCGAAGCGATTATCGTGCGGACCAACGTCGGGACCGATCCCTATTCGGCAACGAATCCAGACACGTTGCTGTGCCAGTTCGCGGATGAATGGAATTCCAATGTCACTACCACGCGCGATGTGGCTCACTTGATGACCGGGAAAAACTTGGACGGTACCACGATCGGAATCGCATGGACCGGTGTGATCTGCGATCAGGAATTCACCAACTGCAATGGCGGGAGGCTCCACTACGGCCTTTCGCAGACTTTTTTTTCGACGAATCTGGTCTCGCGAACTGGGCTCACCGCGCATGAACTCGGGCACAACTGGAACGCGTGCCACTGCAATCAGGGCGCATGCACCGGTGACGGCGCCGACGCGGACTGCGGCATCATGTGGTCGGCCTCCGGCACGCAGCAGAGTACACTAGTTTTCGGATCCCGCTCCACTGCCGCAATTACCTCACACCGCGACAGTCGCACCTGTCTGGGGACGTGCATCGATCCGATCTATGTCAACCTCAATAACAATCCCCTAATTGAGAATGGTACCGCGGAGTTCCCATTCGACACCGTGAGCGAGGGTGTCAAGTGGGTCCAGGTTGGCGGAACGGTCATTATTACCACCGGTTCTTATGCGGAGACTCTAAGGATCAACAAGATAATGGATCTTGTTTCGTCGGGCGGCCCGGTCACCATTGGCAAGTGATAGGTTAGTACGAGAATCCGTTCCTGCTGGGGTTTAGATGGGAAACTTAAGACGTTGGTTGCGAGACTCTGGACACCGTTTCGAGGAATTGAGGATAGGTAGGAGACTCGCATCAGCACGAGGATCCGATGAGCAAAGCCGATCACCGAGTCGTCCAGCCGGTTGAGGCCGCGGACGTGACATCCGGATAGGGACCAGCGCGGAAAAATGAGTAATATGGTAATTCGTAGAGGGGGCCGATTTTTTGGGAGATGCGTCATGCGTTTACGACGAACGGCGATTGGAGTGGGGGCCGCGGGAGTGATAGCGGCCGTTGCGGTGGTGGTGGGTGCGGGAGGCGATCCGGACTTCGACATCAACTGGCACACCATCGATGGCGGCGGCCTCATGCGCAGCACCGGCGGGGACTTTGAACTTTCCGGCACTGTCGGCCAGCCCGACGCCGGATCAATGAGCGGAGGTGATTTCACCCTGACCGGCGGCTTCTGGTTCGAAGTGATTGCCAGCGATTGCAACGAAGACGGCGTAGTCAATCTCTTTGATTACGACACGTTGGAGACTTGTATTACAGGTCCCGGCGGCGGTCCGCTTCCGGCTGGCTGCGATTGCTACGACTTCGACAAAAACGGCGAAATCACCCTACGTGACTTTGCCACCATGCAGATCATGTTCAACGGGCAGTAAAACGACTGCGGCGCGCCGCACGACGTGACCTGGGACTTCGGCGATGGTTCGTCGCCCGTAGCGGCCGGCGGGGTCAGCAGCCCGGCGCCACGCAGCCACACCTACGCCGTGCAGGGTATCTACGTCGTCGCCGCGACGATCACCGATGACTGCGGAAACAGCGGGAGCGACAACGTCGTGGTGGTGGTATACGACCCAGCCGACGGGTTCACCACCGGCGGCGGCTGGATCATCCCAGACTCGCAAAGCTTCATTAACAACATCGGCGTGACTGACACCGTCTCCAAAGCCAACTTCGGTTTCGTCGTGAAGTACAAACAAGGGGCGAGCAACCCGAATGGCAACCTCGAGTTTCAGTACAAGGCGGGTGACATCAACCTGAAGAGCGCGGGAATGCAATGGATGGTTGTGACCTCGACCACCAAGGTTCGGTTCAAGGGCCAGGCCACGATCAACGGCGCCGGTCTGTATACGTTCAAGGTGACGGCCGAAGACGTCGGTGAGCCCGGCGCGGGAAGGGACACCTTCAAGATCGAAATCTGGACCGGCGTCGTGGATACGGAAAACGGCCCGCCGACGCCCAAGCACACGGCCAAGGGGGTCCTCGGCGGAGGCAACGTCCAGATTCATCGCTAGACGGGCTTCTCTGATTGAGCGGAAGATTCCCATGTAGCGGCCGATCGAGTACCAAACTCGATCGGCCGCATTTTTTGATTCAAGAACGCGATTTTCCCGTGTTTTGGTGATCGAATTCGATTCCCCCCGCTGCGCCCGCAGTAATGTCGTCGAAATGGAGCATTCAGCTTTTCGAGCTGAAGCTCATTCCGAGAAATCGCCTGAACCATCGTTTGGGGCTCGCCAAGGCTTGTCAGGTGGGCCAATCGAGGTAACCTAACCCGAAATGTAGTGCGGACGCCGATTCCCCAATGTAGTGCATCGAAAGGCAGATTTGTAGCGTAAAGCATTGTCCTACAAGCACTTATGCGGGCGTAGCTCAATGGTAGAGCATCAGCCTTCCAAGCTGAACGTTGCGCGTTCGAGTCGCGTCGCCCGCTGTTCCCGTCCGTCCATTGAAACAACTCACAGGCCTGAGCGAAGCAGCGTCATTCGTCCTCAACATTACGGGTTGGACTCAGGCTGTGATTCTGAATCTCTTATTAACGACGCCTTAGCGCTTCCTTAACGTCGCGAACATAAAAGGCGGTCAATCCGGGCCGGCGCGGTCAGGTCCGAAGACGCACGTTCCACATGGAGGCTTTATGACAAGGTATCATCGTGTGCTGGGCGGGGTCGTTTTATTTTACTTGACGTCGGGTTGTGCGCTGGAGGAGCTTCGCAGCAAAAACAACTTTGGCGTAGAGTGGCGTCATATTGCGTCCCGGACGCAGGATGACGAGCGCTACACGATCCAGCCGGGACTGGAGTTCAAATGGGACAAGGGCGTGACCACGGGGATTGCCTTCCGCTCCCGTCCCACGAACGAAGGGCAGGGGACCGATGACAACGGTATCTTCACCGAAATCTCGTTCCCGTTGTGGAAGCGTCCCAAGCCGGAGGTCAAGACGGCGGAGCACATTCGCGAACTGGAAGATCGGATCCGGGAGTTGGAGGCCGTACAGGCCCGCCTGACTTCCGCGATTCTGAACGAGAACGGGCCGGTAGAACTGGGGAGCGAGGCGCGCGTCGCCCAAGCGGTGGGCGGTTCCGAGTCAACGGGTCAGAACTAGGACAGACAAAGGCGAAAAACCGGGAGAAAACGGTATGCGTAGTCTAAAGGGTCGCGTTGCGGGTTTGATGGTCCTCGGTGGTGCGGTGCTTTCGGGTGGCTGCATCGACGCGGTGGGCACGGGGTTTGCGGCCGGAGTAAACGACGGCATTGCCACGGTGATCGCCGATCTCATCATCGCTTCGGCAGAGGGCTTTGGCGGCGATGAGGCGGCGGAGTAGCGGATGAGGGAAGAGGCCGGATTGGAGCAAGACGATGATTGCAGCACGAAGTCATAAGGTTCTTACGGGCGCCCTTGTGCTAGGGACGGCGCTCGGCGTCAGTGGGTCCGTACCGGCCGTCGCCCAACTTTCGGGCACGGTGAAAGTGGACGGGTCGAGCACGGTCGCGCCGATCATGATGGCCGCGGCCGAGATGTACCAAGCCAAGGAGCCCAAGGTCCGCGTGACCGTGGGGATTTCCGGCACGGGCGGAGGGTTCAAGAAGTTTCTGGACACCGACGCGAGCCTGCGGACGGACATCAGCGACGCCTCCCGTCCGATCAAGCCGGCGGAGGTCACGAAAGCTGGTGAGGTCGGGGTCAAGTTCATCGAGATCCCCATCGCCATCGACGGACTGGCCGTCATGGTGCACCCGTCGAACACCTTCTGTGACCACCTGACGGTGGAGGAACTCAAGAAGATTTGGCAGCCGGAGACCACGATCAACAACTGGAAAGACGTCCGTAAGGGCTTCCCGGACTTGCCCATCAAGCTCTATGGCCCGGGGACGGACAGCGGCACGTTTGATTACTTTACCGAGGTGATCAACGGCAAGGAGAAGTCCTCTCGCAGCGACTACAACGCCAGCGAGAACGACAACAGCCTGGTGCAGGGAATCGCCGGCGACAAGGGGTCGCTGGGCTACTTCGGTTATTCCTACTATGAGGCCAACAAGAGCAAGCTGAAGCTCCTGGGCATCGACAACGGAGACGGCAAGCCGGTCAAGCCCTCGATCGACATCATCCGCGCGGGCACTTATCGCCCGCTGGCGCGGCCGTTGTTCCTCTATGTCAATGCCGATTCGTACAAGCGGCCCGAGGTCAAGTCGTTCCTCGAGTTCGTTGCCGCGAACGCGAAGAAGATCGTGGAGCACCCCAAGGTGAATTACGTGGCGTTTCCCGACGACGTCTACAGCCTTGGCGGCAAGCGTCTCCAAGAGGGCAAGACCGGCTCGTTCATGGCCAGCGCGCCCGCCGGTTCGATGAATATGGCCGAGTTGCTCAAGAAAAACTGACGATTTCCCTACGGACCTTCCGGTCCGTCGTGTGCTAAGGACGGCACGCTCTGGGGTCCGACGAGGTCGGGCCCAAGCGTGCCGTCTGCGTGTGGGGGCGCGGATGGCCCGAGCAGCGGTGAAGGCGAAGGAGCGGACCATTCACGTTGCCCTGCTCGCCTGCGCGCTAATCTCCATCGTGACCACCGTGGGCATCGTATGGGTGCTTCTCGAAGAATCGATCCTGTTCTTCGCGAAGGTCTCGCCCCTCGACTTCTTCTTCGGGACGAAGTGGGCCCCCCTTTCCACGACGCCGAGCTTTGGTGTCTTGCCGCTGGTTTGCGGAACGTTCCTTGTCGCCGGCGGAGCGTTGGTCGTCGCGATTCCCGTAGGGCTCGCGGCGGCAGTCTACTTGAGTGAATACGCTCCCCCGGCGGTGCGGCGAGTGCTCAAGCCCACGCTCGAAGTTCTCGCCGGCATCCCCACGGTGGTTTACGGCTACTTCGCATTGACGTTCGTGACGCCCTACGTGCTCCGCCCGCTCTATCCGAATACGGATATCTTCAACGCTGCCAGTGCCGCGATCGTGGTCGGGGTGATGATCATCCCCACGATCTCGTCGCTATGCGATGACGCCTTTCGGGCAGTTCCTCGGAGCCTGCGCGAAGCGGCATACGCCGTATCCGCAACGAGGATGGAAGTCTCCACACGCATCGTGGTTCCGGCCGCGATGTCCGGCGTAGTCGCGGCGGTCCTGCTCGCCCTCGCGCGGGCCATTGGAGAAACGATGGCCGTGGCGCTCGCCGCCGGCATGACGCCCAAGCTCACGCTGAATCCCTTCGTCAGCGTGCAAACCATGACCGGCTACATCGTGCAGGCGAGCCTGGGTGACACACCCGCGGGAACGATCGGTTACCAGACGATTTTCGCCGTCGGGTTTACGCTCTTTCTCATCACCATGACGATCAATGTCGTCGCGCAGCGCGTGCTCAAGCGTTTTCGCGAGGCCTACGAATGAACGGTGCGAGCGCGATTTCGATGGGGCCGTTTGTGTCGCGGATTCAGCGGCGACGCCGGTCGGGGCATGTCTTCGAACTGATCTGCACAGTTCTCAGCTTTGTGGGACTGGCATTCCTCACCGTGTTGATCGCCCGCGTGCTGTGGGAGGGAGCGGCGTGGGTTACTCTCAAGTTCCTGACTAACTTTCCGTCCACCTTGGAGCCCGAGAACGCAGGGATCAAGAGCGCGTTCTGGGGGACGATGTGGCTCATGGCGATTACGACGGTGATAGGCGTGCCGATCGGTGTCGCTGCGGCAGTGTATCTTGAGGAATACGCGCCGCGCAATCTGTTGACGAAATTCATTCACTTCAACATCACCAATCTCGCCGGCGTACCATCGATCGTTTATGGGATCCTCGGTCTTGCCGCCTTCGTCCGTTGGTTGCGATTCGATCGCAGCGTCCTGTCCGGTGGGCTGATTCTCACGTTGCTCGTATTGCCGGTCATCATCATCGCCAGCCGTGAGGCGCTGCTCGCGGTTCCGAAGTCGATTCGCGAAGCCGCCTACGCACTGGGGGCGACGCGCTGGCAAACGGTGCGCGCCCATGTGTTGCCGACCGCTCTTCCAGGGATCATGACAGGGATCATCCTCGCCGTGTCTCGGGCCATCGGGGAGGCGGCGCCGTTGATCACCATCGGGGCGCTCACCTACGTGGCATTTGTGCCCACCGGCCCGCTTGACGCTTTCACGGCCATGCCTATCCAGATCTACGATTGGTCAGACCGCCCTCAACAGGAGTTCCATCACCTCGCCGCGGCGGGTATCATCGTGCTCCTGGGGATTCTTCTGCCCATGAACGCGGTCGCGGTCGCAGTGCGGGCCTCGCAGCAGAGGAAGAAATCATGGTGAACGTCCTGGACAAGGAGGCTCCGGCGCGGACTCGCGGCCTGGACGTTCCGCTGATTCGGATTCCGGTCCGTCAAGCGCGGAGAGAACACGTCTTGCCCTCATCCGAGTGCATCATCCGGGCGGAGAAGCTGACCATCCGCTACGGCGAATTCGCGGCCGTGCGCGAGGTGACCCTGGACATCCCTTCGCACCGAGTCACGGCGATCATCGGCCCCTCCGGCTGCGGCAAGAGCACGTTGCTGCGGGCCATGAATCGCATGAACGACTTCGTGCCCAGCGCCTCCGCGGCGGGCAAACTGTTCTATCGCGGCGAGGACATCTATCGCCCCGGGTTCGATCCGGTCGAGCTCCGCCGGCGGATCGGTATGGTCTTTCAGAAGCCCAACCCGTTTCCGAAATCCATCTTCAAGAACGTGGCCTGGGGCGCGACGATCAACGGCTATCAGGGAAACATCGAGGAGCTGGTCGAGCGAGCGCTCCATCAAGCCGCGTTGTGGGATGAGGTGAAGGACAAACTTCACGACAATGCCTACGCGCTGTCCGGTGGGCAGCAACAGCGCTTGTGCATTGCGCGAGCGATCGCCTTGGAGCCCGACGTGGTGCTGATGGACGAACCCTGCTCGGCCCTGGACCCCATCGCCACGGCGCGGATCGAGGACCTGATCGATCAACTGAAAACGCTGTACACCGTCGTGCTGGTCACGCACAATATGCAGCAGGCAGCACGGGTCTCGGATCGCACGGCGTTCATGTACATGGGGGAACTGATCGAGGTGGGCGACACGCCCATCATGTTCACCAAGCCCACGCAGAAAAAGACGCAGGACTACATCACCGGGCGATTTGGATGACTCCATGACCGCTCACTTCGTCGATTTGCTGGACGGTCTGCGACGCCGATCGTTGCGGATGGCCAGCCTGGTGCAGGACATCGTGCAGGAAGCGTGCGAGGCCGTTTTCCACGCAGACGCGGAGATGGCCCGGCGCGTCGTGGGGCGCGATCAGGACGTGGATACCGAGGAGGTCCTGGTCGAGTCGGAGGTCATCCGCTTGCTGGCCCTGTATCAACCTGTGGGATCAGATCTGCGGTTGTTGTGTACGGTGTTGAAAGTCAACAACGACCTGGAGCGCATCGCGGACTGCGCGGTGAACGTGGCCGAGCGTGCTAAGCACGTCGACGTGCGGACGCTCGGCGGTCCCTATGAAGAGCTTCGGCAGATGGGGCCCATCGTCGAGCACATGCTGGGCAACGCCGTGAAGGCCTACGGCGCCCAGGCCGTGGACGATGCCCAGAAAGTCCTTCTGGAAGAGGATGCAGTCGACGCGCTCTACGGCCAGGTCATTCGCAGCGTGGTTTCCGCCGGGTCCAAGCATCCCGAGAAGATGGCGTCGTTCCTCGACCTCCTCTCCATGGCCAAGAACTTCGAGCGCATCGCTGATCATGCCACCAACATCGCCGAGGATGTGGTCTACCTCTGCACCGGCGAGATCGTGCGCCACCGCCGGCCGTAAGCAGGCTCAGCCTGCGCTCGGGTGGCACGGTCAAACGACGGGGCCTTGTTCGTCGTTTGCCCGTGGACGAGACCTGCGCACCGCCACGCCCAAGCTTCGCGTGAGTGCCACCCCGGTTCAATCCACGACCTCGACTCGGCGGCGGGGCACGATAATGCAGTCCGTCACCTGGAACTCAAATCCGTTCGTCAGTTGACCCCAGACCTGCAATGGCACCTGTGACCCGGGCTTGACCTGGTCCAAAGCGAGCTTCTTGACCATCGCGGATTCGTCAAAATGTACCACCAAATCGACGATTCCGTCTCCGCCGACCGCGTGACAGCCGCAGACGCCGCCGACCCACGGAGTGGCCACGTCGTGCACCTTCGGGACGGGCCCTGGTTTCCCGAGATTGGGCGTCAAGGACTCGCCCAGGCCGTCCACGCGTGAGAGTCGCAGCGACTTGATCCGGATGTTCCGTACGTCCGCGCCTAGCGAACCGGTCACCGCCATCGCCATGGAGCCATTCCCCGCGAGCGTGACGCGGTTCGGGCAAGCGTTCGGCTTCACGTCGAGCGTGAACCGCCCTTTCTCGCAGCGCCGCTTCTTCGGGTTGCAGATCATGTCCGGCGGGCACGGCGGAGCCCCTTTTTCGCACATGCCCGCCGGATCGCACATCTCCTGTCCGTTGCAGAAATCGCCGTCGTCACAGTCCCCATCTTCGAGACAGTCGACGCAGAAAGGCTCGGTGTCGCGGCAGAATTGATCGGGACAGGGCTCGTCGCCGGATCGACAGCCGATCGCCGGATCGCAGACTTCCGCGCCGTCGCAGAAAACGCCGTTGTCGCACAGCTTGTCGTCGGGGACGTATTCGCACTCGCCGGTGACCGTGTCGCATGAATCGACCGTACACGAGACGTGGTCGTCGCAGCTCTGCGCAACCCCCGGCCGGCAATCGGTTAGGGCGTCGCACATCTCGAGCCCGTTGCAGGACCGCCCGTCGTCGCAGCGGGCGTCCTCGGGCGTGTGCATGCAAGCATCGACCGCCGAGTCACAGACATCCGCGGTACATTCGACGCCGTCATCACAATCAGGCCGCTCGCCCGACCGGCATCCGAAACCCGCGTCGCAGAATTCTTCGCCGTCGCAGAACCGGCCGTTGTCGCACCGACTGTCGTCGGAAACGCTCACGCAGTCGTCCAAGTCGGGATCACACGAATCGACGGTACAGGAAACGCGGTCGTCGCAGCTCGGCGCGACGCCCGCCTGGCAATCGTTGACCACGTCGCATGTTTCGACCCCGTTGCAGAAACTGCCGTCGTCGCAGCGGGAGTCTTCGGGCGTGTGCATGCAAGCATCGACCGACGGGTCGCAGGCATCCGCGGTACACTCGACGCCGTCATCACAATCAGGCCGCTCGCCCGACCGGCATCCGAGACCTGGATCACAGAATCCTTCGCCGTCGCAGAACCGGCCGTTGTCGCACAGAGCGTCGTCGGGAACACTTACGCAGGCGTCCAAGTCGGCGTCGCACGAATCGACCGTACACGCGACGTTGTCGTCGCAACTCGGCGCCACGCCCGCTTGGCAGTCGTTCACCAGGTCGCACGTTTCGAGACCGTTGCAGAAGCTCCGGTCGTTGCAGAGCAAGTCCTCGGGCGTGTGTATGCACGCATCGTCGGTAAGATCGCACTCGTCCACCGTGCAACCCACGTCGTCATCGCAGGTTGGCGGATCGCCGGGCTGACAATCGAGTTGGGCATCGCACCATTCCTCCCCATCGCAAAACGTCTCGTTATCGCACAGACCGTCATCGGGTTGATGAACGCAGTCGTCGGTCACCATGGAGCAATCGTCGTCCGTGCAGGGCACACCGTCGTCGCAGTCCGGCCGAGGACCCGATCGGCAATCGCGGACCGCGTCGCAGAACTCGACCCCGTCGCAGAACCGCTGGTTATCGCACGCGGCATCGTCGGCATCGTTCGCGCAGGCGCCATTGATTGTATTGCAAGTGTCGACGGTGCAGGTCACGCCGTCAGTGCAGTCGCCGTCACTGGTGCACGCCAGGGTCGCCGCGTAAACCCAGACGTCGTATGTGAATGTCTCGGAGTGCGCCCCGACGAAGGAGATGTCCGCGGCGCCCGTGATCCCGATATTGACAATGACGTTCCGTGTCGTGGCGTTCAGATTCGCGGCCGAGTCGCGCGGGCTGCCCAACGGGACGCTCTGGTTGTGGAGACCACACAGGGCATCGCGGGCGTTGTTGTTGTCGCTGATATTGAAGGCCGTGCCGCCGTTAACGATCGACGCCAGCAGGGCGCTCCCGCCGCCGTTGGCCGGGAAGTCCACGTCCACCACCGTTTGCGTGCTCGCCCGCGGAATGGTGATCTGCACCCAGTCGACGTCACCCGGTGTGATCGCCCCGCCGGCCAAGTGGAAGCAGCCGAATCCGGACTGCGCGACGCCGGGGCCCGGTCGGCTCGCCGGGTATTCCACCGTTTCCGTCAGCGCCGGCTGAGCCTCAACGATACCTCCGCAAAAGCAGACAACGACGACCGCCCACGTTCCCCTCATGATGTCCCCTCGCGCATGAAATGACGACGAGTGTCGTGCGGCGCGTAATAAATGCGGTGCGCGCCCTGGGACCGCGGATCAGCCCCGCGGCGTCGGCGTTTCGAGACCGACTTGCGTAGCCACTCGTGACTCAGACGCTTCTCAGAGCCCTGTGGTGCGCGCAACGGGTCGTCGAGCTGACCATAGGCCCGCGCTTGCCATTAAGCTACTGACGGCGTCTCATCGGGAGATGATTCGTTTAGACAAAGCCTTCGACCCAATGTGGCCCACCGCCCCTCCGACGGGGACTGCCAGCCGATTGCGGCCGGTCCACAAGGACGTCTCGTCAACGGCTTGTAAGGGAACTACTCTAGGCTAATATCCAATACGAGGTTTCCCGCGTCCAATCCGCCGCGGGGAGCGGTTCCACGCGACCATGTAGAGCTTATCGGCCTGGAGGCCGCCATGATACTCTTGTCGACGGGACCGAGTGTAGAGCGCGTCGTTCGAACGGCGCTGTTGATGCTGCTCATCGACGGCTTCGCGGTGGCGTATCTTTGGGACGGCTATCGCGGCTATGCCCGTAAGAACAGCCACGAGTTATTGCAACTGCTGGGTCTGGCCGACCAACCGGCGCCGCCGATCGACTCTGCCCTGACGGCCGCGCACGCGAAGCAGGTCACAGCCGAGACGAAGCCTGGCGAACCGACATCCAACTTCACATCGAAGCTGGGCGAGCCGGGGCTGCGTCATGGCGATGACGCGTATTACATCGGGCCCGGCGGTTGGCTGAGGGTTGCCAGTCGCGATGGGCGCGTCGTGAGCATCGGCTGGACGAACGCCGGCAAGACGGAAGCGGATCAAAAGTGGCAACGGTGGATCGGATTTGCGCTCCTTGCCGCCAGCGCGTTGATCCTGGTGCAACTGGCCCGCGTGGCGAGCTCCCGACTCACGCTGACCGACGCGGGGCTTCAGGTCGGCAAACGAGTGTCCATACCGCTGGCGGCTATCACGACTGTCCAGCCGGATCCCCCAGGGGCCCCCGGGTGCGTGGACGTCCGTTACGTAAGCGACGGCGGTCCCACGGTTCTTCGCCTGGATCCCTATATTCACCGAGCCATCGGCCCCATCGTGGCGGAACTCAGCCGGCGCAGGACGCTCCCCCACCAAGACTGACGGGCGGCTCAGGCGTATCGACAGAATGCCGGGCAGCGGCGATAATGCTCCTCTTTCGCGCGGAGGGCGCTGGATGGACTGGGCCGCAGTCTCGCTGCTGATTCTCGACGTGGATGGGGTGCTTACGGACGGGAGCTTGACGGCCTCGGGGGCGAGCGAGTCGAAGGCGTTCCACGTGCAGGATGGACACGCCATCAAGATGTGGCAACAAACCGGCGGGAAGGTCGCACTTCTTTCCGGGCGGCAGAGCCCTGACGCCATCCGGCGAGCCGGAGAGCTCGGGATCAAGCTGGTGCGGTTAGGCCAGAATGACAAGCTCACCGCTTATGAGGCCCTGGTTCGATCAGCCGAGTGCAGCGATGCAGCCGTGGCCTACGTCGGTGACGACCTGCCCGACCTCGGTCCCATGCAGCGATGCGGGCTTCCCGTCGCCGTGGAAAACGCTGTCGGTGAGGTCAAGCGCGCGGCGACCTATGTGACGCGGCGCGCAGGCGGAAGAGGGGCGGTCAGCGAAACGATCGAACTGATTCTCCGTAAGCAGCGGCGCTGGCAACCGAAACCTGCGGGGCCGGGCTCGAACAGATGAGATCACCTATGCCATGTCCGTCTCCATTCGTTATTCGCTCCTCGCCAGGCCATCTTCGCCCAGCTAGTGGTCTGGTTCGAACCCTCATCGTCGCCTGCTCGACATTGGCGATCCTGCTGGTCTGTTTTTCGCTGTATCAATACGGCCAGTCGGGCGTCCCAGTGGCGACGACTGCGCGTGAGCCGCGTCTTCCGTCTACGCCGCCTCAACCGACTGCGCCGCTCCCGACGTCGCCGGCTACGGGCGCCAATGGCATTCCCACCGGACAGGGCCTCGTTGGAGCGGGGGAGAAAGCCACCATCAGCATCTATCCGCGCGAGGGAAGCAGAGCGCAAATGGAGCTGTCGGTTCGCGACTGGGTCCCCAAGGATGGGTCGGATCATGAGTTCTTGTTGTCCAACCCTGAGATCCGCATGCGGACCAAGGATGGCAACGCGGTGCGAATCACCGCCCTCCAGGGGATGTTGGAAGCGAGGCGGAAAAGCGCCGGCAGCCTTGACCCCCAAAGGGGGCAACTGACCGGCGAGGTGCTGGTCGAATTCGACCGCCGCTCGGATAAGGACAAGGCTGCTCTGCCTGAGCAGCTTCGCGAACGGCCCGGCGACAGCGACGTGGTGCGCGTCGAGGCGGATCAACTGGAATTCGACTTGCAATACGCTCGACTGACCGTGCCCGGACGAATTCGTGTTCACGCTCGCGATGTCGCCCTTCAGGCCGAAGACTTGGAAGTGCGCTTCAACGAGGCTGAGGGTCGCGTCGAGTCTCTGCGCATCGCCCGCGGCGGGCGCCTCGAACTCCACGACCCGAAGGACAGCTTCGCCACAACCGCGCCGGGGTTCGAGAGCGCCGAAGACCATCGCGCTACTCTGATCGACTGGCTCCAGGCCACGATTCAAGCGCGCATGGCGAGTGTAACCCCGCCGACCGGCGTTGCCGCACCGGCATCGGGCGCGGATGCCGACGCGAAGGCCGACGCGGATGTTCCAGTATTCCAGACGAAGGCGGAGCGGGAGAAGCGTGGATCGCCGCCGGTGCGGTATTGGGCGCGCTTCGACGGCGACGTCGATGCCCGCCACTTCGTCGCCGAGGCGACTCGCTCCCGTTTGCAGGCGGACGCGCTGGAGATCCTGCGAGATTTCTCGGACAGCGACAAGGCCAAGGTTCGCTCCGCGGGCCCCGGCGACGGCGCGAGCGGGGGTGACTCCACAACGCCGCCCGCCGTGAACGAGCGAATCGTCTTGGAATGGTCGGGGCGACTGGCAGTCGAGGCCCTTGCGAGCGACGACCCGCGGCTGGAAGAGACGATTCGCTCGCGGGTCACCGCGATCGGCGCTCCCGCGAAGTTGCAGCACTCCCAAGGACAGGCGGATTGCTCGGAATTGATCTATGAGCCGGACGACGCGCGGGTCCGACTGCGCGGCAGCGACGACGCCCCCGTCGTGGTGCGCTCGGACCAAGGGACGATGAGCGGCGCCGCGGCATCGCTCGAGCGCCGCGGCGACGCCCTGGCCATCGAGATCCTAGGACCGGGCGAGCTGGTCGCGTCGGTCGAAGGACCCCAAGGAGCCCCGCCGACGGGCCTGGCGCCGTCGACGATCGCGTTCGAGGAAAGACTGTCGGCTCGCGGCCGCTTCGTCACGCGAACGACCGTCGACTTCACCGGGACGGTGTCCTCGCGCGAGCATCGCGTCTTGGAAAGTGCTCTGTTCGCCGGGCGAGTGAAGATCGTCGACGACCAAACCGAGCTGGAGGCGGACACGCTCGACGTGACCTTCGCCGGGCGGGCAGCCGGCGGCCGCTCGCTGATCGAGCGAGTCGTCGGATCGGGCGACGTGGTAATGCGTCAAGACGAGGACCAAATCACCTGTCGCGTGATCGACGTAACTTTTGCGGAGGATGCGACCGGCCGATCCGTGCCCACCTCGGCCAATGCGACAGGCAACGTGCTCGCGCGGCAGGGTGAACGGATCTTGAGCGCGAGGGATTCCTTGATCGTAGACTTCGAGGCGGCGACTGCGCAAGAGAACGCCTCGCGAACGCGCTCCGTCGTCCGCCGACTGCGCGCCCTGGGCGACGCGACCGTCCACGATCCGGTGCAGGCTCTGGACGTTTCCTCGGCGGAGCTGGACTGCACCGTGATCAACGGGCGGGAGATCGAATCGGCGCTCGTGATCGGGGCAGACGATCGCCCGGCGACCGCCCGGCTCGACGTGCTCACCGTCACCGGGGCGCGGATCCTCCTTCACGTACCCGACCAATGGGCGGAAGTGCCCGGGGCTGGCCGATTGACGTTCCTTTCCAAGAAAGACCTGAACGGCGAGAAGCTGAGCCAGCCCCTTCCCGTGGCGGTCACGTGGTCACAGTCCATGAGGTTCCGCGGCCGCGAGAATCGCGCTGTCGTCAACGGCGATGTCCATGCGGCCAGCGAGTCGACGACTTTCGACTGCGACCAGCTGCTCATCGAGTTCCAGGATGTCGCGGCGAAAGAGCCGGCGCGCGACGGACGCATCGCTTGGGGCATCCTGCAACCGTTCATGGAGCGAGCGATGGGCAAGCCGGACGGCTCGGGCATGAGGCTCGCCGGGGAGGGCTTCGCCAAGGAGCCGGTGTACATCCTGGCCGACGGTCATGCCGTGGCGGAGATGGCCGAGATGAACGAGGAGTCGGCCGCGCTGTCCAGCAGATCGCGCATCTCCGGTCCGCGGTTGTCCGTCAATCTGCGCTCCGACGAATCCAAGATGCTCGTCGAAGGGGCAGGGAACCTGCAGTTGGAGGACTTCCGTCCGCCCCCCAGCGGTCTTTCCGCGGGCCGCGAGCAGCGCGGGAGTGACCTGTTCGGCGTGGACAAAGAAACCGGACCCTCCAAGACGTTGATCGAATGGCGACAGCGCATGTGGTACGACTTCATCGTAGCTCAGGCGCGATTCGAGGGCGATGTCCAGCTCAAACACTTCAGCGGCGCGGAATTGGAGAAGCTGTTCGAAATGAGTACCGCCTCGACGTTGCCGCCGGGCCGCTCGACCTTTCTGCGCTGTGACGCCCTGTCCGTGGACTTCACCGACCGCGACGCGCGGGCCAAGGATGTGACGGGCCGCCGCCGCGGGCGGCTCAGCGCCGATCACCTTCGACAGTTCCACGCCGCCGGGTCCGTCCTGCTGCAGGATCATGTCGAAGGGCTGAGGGTCACCGCCGACGCCGTGGTCTTCGAGCGGCCCCGGCAAATCCTCGCCATCAACGGCACCAAATACCGCAAGGCCACGATCGTTACGCAAAAGCCTGGCAAACTGCCCAACCAGGTTGCCACCGAGCGGCTCTTCTACAATCTCGCCACCGGAAAGGTGGAAATGTCTCAAACGACAGTCAAGGGTCAATAGAAGAGTCTATCGCGGTGGAGAGTGCGGGGACCGGCGAACGCTCGTCGATCGGTGCGGCCGGTATCCGGGAGGCGGCATGCGGCGACGCGAGTGGACGTGATCGCCGGACTGGGCTTCGAGGATCACGCGCTGGCGCCGTGCGTCCACAGCCTGCTTGGGCGGCGCTGCGGGAATCAGGCAGTCGCAGCCATCGCCGATGAGGTCGGCGCGCCCGGCTTCGACGAGGGCTTTGCGCACGGCGAAGTAATTCTCCGGTTTGAAGAATTGCATCAGGGCGCGCTGCGCTTTTCGATCGCGCAGGCCCTTAGCCACGTATACCGGTTTCATGGTCATGGGATCAAGACCCGTGTGATACATGCACGCGGCGATGTCGAAGGGCGCGGGGATGAAGTCCTGCACTTGCTCCGGTTTGTAGCCGTTGCGCTTCAGGAAAAGCGCCAGGTCAATCATCGCGTGAATGTCTGAGCCGGGGTGGGCGGAAATGAAATAGGGCACCAGATACTGTTTCTTACCTGCCTTGGCCGATTCATTGCGGAATTTCCGGTCGAAATCCTGGAAAGTGGACGGCGCGGGGCGCTTCATCGACGTCAGCGTGTTCGCGTCGCTATGCTCCTGGGCGACTTTCAGATGCCCGCCCACGTGATGGGCGGTCAGCTCGTGCATGTACTCCGGCGACAGCCGGGCCAAGTCCATACGCACGCCGCTGGCCACCAAAACCTTGCGGATCCCCTTCTGTTGACGCGCTTCGCGCATGACGTCGATCAGCGGGCCGTGGTCGGTTCCGAGCAGCGGACAGACGTTGGGGTACACGCAGGAGAGTCGACGGCAGATGGCCTCGATCTCGGGGCGGACACAGCGCATCTCGTACATGTTGGCCGTCGGGCCGCCGATGTCGCTGACGATGCCCTTGGATTCCGGAGAAGAGCCGATTTCGGCCACCTCGCCAACGATCGACTCCTTGCTCCGTGATTGAATGATGCGGCCCTGGTGCGTGGTGATCGAGCAATAGGTACAGCCCCCGAAGCAGCCGCGCATGATGGTGACGGAGTCCTTGACCACCTGGAAAGCGGGGATGGGCTCGCGGTAACTGGGATGCGGCTCGCGCGTGTAGGGCAGGTCGTAGAAGAAATCCATGCTCTGCTGCGACTCGGGGAGCGGCGGAGGATTGCAAACAATGGCTTGGCGGTCATGCCATTGCACAAGGGTCTTTGCGTTGTATGGATTGGTCTCCAAGTGAATACGACGTGTGGCCTCGGCGAACTTGAGCTTGTCGGTTTTCACCTCCTCGAATGAGGGGAGGAAAACTAGCCCGTCGCTTCCGCTCCGGGCTCTGAAAACCTCGGATTCCGCGGCACCCAAGGCGTAGGCCAGGCCGCGCATATCTCGCAGGTCCGCGACGGTTGCGCCTGCTTGCAGCCTGCGAGCGATCTCCACGATGGGCGACTCGCCCATGCCGTAGACCACGACGTCCGCCTTGGAGTCCAGCAAGATGGATCGCCGGACGGTGTCGCTCCAGTAGTCGTAATGGGCGAGCCGGCGCAGGCTGGCCTCGACGCCGCCGCCGATGATCGGTACGCCGCGGTGGGCCTCGCGGGCTCGCTGGCAGTACGCGAGCGTGGCTCGATCGGGCCGTAGGCCGATCCGCCCACCGGGCGAGTAGGCGTCGTCGTTACGGACCTTACGATTGGCCGTGTAGTGATTGATCATCGAGTCCATGTTGCCCGCGGAAATGGCGAAGAAGAGCCGTGGCCGGCCGAACGTCCTCCAGGGCTCGCAGGTGTGCCAATCGGGCTGGGCGAGGATGCCCACGCGAAAGCCGCAGGCCTCCAGCACCCGGCCGAGAATGGCCATGGCGAAGCTGGGATGATCCACGTACGCGTCACCGGTGACGAACACGATGTCGATTTCGTCCCAGCCGCGCTGCCGAGCTTCAGCCATGCACATTGGCAACGGCGCGGACGACGAGAGCCGTGTAGCGGTACTTCTCTCAGGAGAAATCGTCAGGGGAACGAATTGCGTGGAGCTGAACGACCCGGGCACCGCCCGAGCCGGGTGACGATGAGCGACCATTTCCTTCCTTTCGAGACCGATCCGTCCATCCCATCATCGGGACTCGCGGAAAGGCTCCTTGGCGGTCCATGAGTGGACCACGGCAGCATTGTACACGCGGGCGCAGACGAATCCAGCCGATTGCCGGGCGACCCGGGGCTAGTAGAATCCCTCGTTGGACGCCCTCGAAGATGAACCGTTTGCTGCGCGACGAGGCCCTGCTGCTCTTGGAAGGTCGCGGCGCTATTCTGGATGTTGCCCGCGAAGTTACGGGCGTGCTTCGCAAAGCGGGCGTGGAGGGAGCCATCATCGGCGGCGTGGCCGTCGTGCTGCACGGGTATGTCCGGACCACGGTCGACGTCGATGTCTTTGTGCCGGGCGATCTTCAGAAGGTGGCTGCAGCCCTCAAGGCCGCCGGCTTTTCGTACTCTCGCGCGCGCCGCGAATTCCGACGCAATGGTGTTCCGATCCACCTTGTGACCGCGGATCAGACGCGGGTGGTTCCCGGCAACCCCACTGAAATCGACGACGTGTTAACCGTGTCCTTGCCCGATCTTGTAGCCATGAAGCTAACCTCGGGCACACGCGACCTGCTTCGGGCCATCGACCTGGCCGACGTCATCGGGCTGATCCGCGCTCGTCGCCTTACGCCTGCGTTCGCGGCCAAGTTGCCCCGCCCGCTCCGCCCCACCTTCCGCAAGCTCGCCCGAACCGTCGCACAGCGACGATGAACCGGTTCGCGCCTTTGACGGTGAAGCAACTCTCGGCAAAAATGCACTCCTCTTGATGCAGCCATACGGTCACAACGCGAGGAGGTTGGAAGGTGCCTGACAGCAAAACCCCGGATTTCTATAACGTGGATTCGCTCTTGTCGGAGGAAGAGCGTCAAGTTCGCGACACCGTCGCGCGGTTCGTGGACGATCGCGTGCTGCCGATCATCGCGGACTGCTTCGAGCATGAGCGGTTCCCGAAAGAGCTGGTCCCGGAAATGGCCGAGCTCGGGCTGTTCGGGCCGACGCTGCACGACTACGGCTGCGCGGGGCTGAAGAACGTCGCCTACGGGCTCATTATGCAGGAGCTGGAGCGCGGCGACAGCGGCCTGCGCAGCTTCGCCTCGGTGCAGAGCGGCCTGTGCATGTACCCGATCCATACCTACGGCTCCGACGAGCAGAAGAAGCGATGGCTGCCGGCGATGGCCAAGGCCAAGGCCATCGGATGCTTCGGCCTCACCGAGCCGGACGGCGGCAGCGACCCCGGCAATATGAAGACCTTCGCCGCGAAGAAAGGCGGCGACTGGGTGATCAACGGGGCCAAAATGTGGATCACGAGCGGCTCGATCGCGGACGTGGCCGTGGTGTGGGCCAACACCGACGGCGGCATCCGCGGGTTCCTCGTCGAGAAGGGCATGCCCGGCTACACCACGCGGGACATCCCGCACAAGTTTTCGCTGCGGGCCTCGGTGACCAGCGAGCTTTTCTTCGACAACTGCCGCGTGCCGGAATCGAACCGGCTGCCGAAAGCGGAGGGTCTAATGGCCCCGCTGAGTTGCCTCACGCAGGCCCGCTACGGCATCGCCTGGGGCGGGGTTGGCGCGGCCATGGCCTGCTACCGCGAAGCCCTGGAATTCTGCCGCCAGCGAGTTCTCTTCGGAGCGGCCCTCATCAACAAACAGCACATGCAGATTCGCCTCGCGGACATGCTCCGCCGCATCACGCTCGGGCAATTGCTCGTCATCCAACTCGGCCGCCTCAAGGACCAGGACCTCATGCACCACACTCAAGTGTCCCTGGCGAAATGGAACAATGTCCGTCTGGGGTTGGACATCGCCCGCGAAGCTCGGGACATCCTCGGCGCCGGCGGCATCAGCGTCGAATGCTCCCCCATCCGCCACATGCTCAATCTCGAAAGCGTCATCACCTACGAAGGCACGGAGACGATCCATCAGCTCATCGTCGGGCGCGAAATCACCGGCGTGGGAGCGCTGTAATTGTCGATTGTCGACTGCGATGTCGATTGCGTCGGAAACTCCAACGATGGCTAAGTTGAATGGTAGCATCCGGCTTCCGCAGGCAACGAAGGCTGAGCATGCCTACATTCGATCCATGCAGCCCAGGTCTGCGCTCAAAATGCTCGACGAAGGTGAAGCGGAGTTGCTTTCGCTCGTAAAGTACCCGGCGCCGTTGAGGAGGTTCTCGAATGTGAGCGTACAATGGTCCATGTCCGTCTCACGGCCTCGGCCCGGACGAAGCTCGAGTAGCATTCAGCCGTCCACGTAACTATAATCGCGTGATCGCATCGGGCGATGGGGCTGGCTGGGAGGAACGGCATGGGTTTGACAGTACTGGAGATTGAGGTCGGAAATCCCGCAACCCCGGACGTAACCGAGAAGCTCGAGTTCTTGATCGACGCCGGGGCCGTCTACTCGGTCGTGCCGACGCCCGTCCTGGAAAGGCTTGGCATCAAACCCATCGCTGAAGAAAAGTTCCACCTCGCCGATGGCAGCAAGATTGTGTGCAAGAAGGGCATCGCGTTTTTCAGATATGGCGCTCGCGTCGGTGGGGCTGACGTGATCTTTGGCGAGGCAGGCGACAGTCTGCTCCTCGGAGCACTCACGCTGGAAGCCCTGGGCCTTTCGCTCGACCTCCTCAAACGCGAACTCAAGCCTCTGCCCATGATCCTGGCGGTTGCCGGCCCACCTACCCAACCAGAGTAGCGACCGATGTCGGGGGAACAGGTGCTCGTCGTCGAGCGGGCGGTTCTCGAAGAGGCCGGCGTTTTCCACGGCTTGTCGTTCGATGTTGATCGGTATTTGCCGCGATTCTTCGCGCCGGGCGTTGCACGGTTCATGCTCCGGGCGGCGGCGGAGACCGATCCGCGGTTCAAGCAGCTCATTCCTTACGTGATTCTCGGCTGCGACGGGAAGTACCTCAGCTACGTGCGCGGCCAGCGGGCGGGGGAGGGGCGGCTCATCGGGCGGCGGTCGATCGGGATCGGCGGGCACATCAATCCAGTCGATGAGATGCCCTTGTTTGGCGACATGCGCGAGGCGTACCTTGCGGCGGTGAGACGCGAAGTGGTTGAAGAGATCGACGTGCGAAGCCCGCACACCGATCGCATCGTGGCTCTCATCAATGACGATTCAACGGAAGTCGGACGGGTGCATCTAGGAATCGTCCACTATTGGGCACTGGACCGACAGGAGGTTGCGAAGCGCGAGCAGATGATCACCCAGCTTTCGTTTATGTCCGCCGCCGAGCTTCAGAGCGTGCGCGAGACATTGGAGACCTGGTCGCAGTTCTGCCTCGATCATCTTCCGCAGATTACTGGCGAGCCTACGCGTCCTCATCCGGCTCGATGACTCGGCGGCGGGCAGCGCGAACGTCGCATGCCGGCGCGTCGACGTTGCCCAGCCAAGCGTCCCAGGCGGTGTGGTTCGATGCATCCACGCCGTCGGCGGCGGCCTGGGCGTGCAAGAAGTTCTGCAGTTCGATCAGGAAATGCGTGTCCATTAACTCCACATGCTGTGAAAGGTGCCGGTGCAGCACGCGATAGATGAGCTTGAGCTCCTCCAAGGCGTGCGCTCCGATGACCGTCTCTCCGCGCTGTTCGAAGCTCATGACGCCAGGCTCCTTTGTCCGTTGTTGTGCACGTCGCTGATGATCACGCCGTCGCGAAGGGTGATGATGCGATCGCACCGGCTGGCGACGTTGGGGTCGTGGGTGACGATCAGGATCGTCTTCCCCCGCTTGCGCAACTCGCCGAATAGATGGAGGATCGCCTCCCCGGTGGCCGAGTCCAGGTTTCCCGTCGGCTCGTCGGCCAGCAGGATCAACGGTTCGTTGATGAGCGAGCGGGCGATGGCCGCACGCTGCTGCTGCCCACCCGACAGCTCGCTGGGTCGATGATCTCCGCGATCTTCGAGACCCACGAGAGCTACAAGGTATTCGGCTCGCTCGCGACGTGTTCGCGGCGGCACCCCTTGATAGAAGAGCGGCACTTCGAGGTTCTCCAGGACGGAGAGCTGCGCGATCAGGTTAAAGCTCTGAAAAACGAACCCGATGCGCCGGCCCCGAATGTCGGAGAGTTCGTCGTCGTCGAGTTGTGAAACATCGTCCTCGCCGAGCAGGTACCGACCCGAGGTCGGCCGATCCAGACACCCCAGCAGGTTCATCAGCGTACTCTTGCCCGATCCGCTTTGCCCGCAGATCGCCACCGACTCGCCCTCGACAAAGTCAATCGACACGCCGCGCAGGGCACGTACCTCAACGTCGCTACCGGGCTTGGTATAGGTCTTGGTCAGTTCGTGAACGGAGGCGATGACCACGTGAGGAGCGGTTATGGGTTTCGTCCGCTGCCGGATCGACCTTGCCCGCTGCCGGGCCCGCCCGGTCGGCGTGCGGGGCGCTCTTGCTGAGGGCGTTGGCTGTCCTGAGAAGGAGCGGCGACCGGCGCGCCGGTGATACCGGCTTTCTCCGGCGGCTTGCCGCGTGCGCGCATGCCGGCGCCTCGTTCGCCCGGCGCCGCGTCGGGAATGAGCCGTTTGTCGTCGTCGCCGAAGGCGAGGCGGATGCGCTCGCCCGGCGAAAGCCCGGAGCGAATCTCGGCCCACTCCGTGCCAATGGCGCCCAACTCCACGGCGGCGTAGGCGTTGTCGCCGCCGCCGTCGCGGAATACGTAACGCTGCCCGCCCTTGGTGTAGATGGCGTGCACCGGCACGGCGAGCTTGCCTTCGACCGTCTCCACCATGATCTCCGCGTGGGCGGTGACACCGGGCTTGAGCGGTACGTCCGTGGGATCCAAGGTGATTTCGGTCTCGTACTCTTTCAGGTCCGGGTTGAGCCAACCGCTCTGGCTGTCGGCGAGGGCCGCGATGCGGGTCACTGATCCGCTGAATTGGCGAGCGGGAATGCCTTCGACCGTGAGCGTGGCCTGCTGGCCCAGAACCAGCTTATCCGTCTTGGCCTCGTGAATCCGCACTGCAACCATCATGGTCGAAGTATCGGGGAGCTGCATCAGGATCTGCCGTTCGATGACCGAGGCCCCTTCCTTGATCTGCGAATCCTGATTCATCATCCATCGCCCGCCGCCTTCGTTGTAGTACACCACGAAGCCCTGTGTCGGAGCGAAGATGCGACATTTTTCCTTCTGGGTGCGTAGCTTGGCGAGCTGGTCCTGGGTGAGGGCCAGCTCCTTTTTCTTGCCCTCCAGGGTGCCCAGTTTCTTGGTCTCTTCGGCCTCGGCGTTCTTTTTGACCCGCTCGCACTCCTTGATCGCTTCCTCCACGTCGGACTTGCGCTGTTCCGTGTCCGCGACGTGCGTATACAGCTTCAGAACCTCAAGGGCCTTCTTGGCTTTTTCCAGCTCCCACTCGGCCTTCTGATGGTCGAACTCATCTTCCTCGAACTCCGTCTGGGTGATGTACTTTTTCTCGATGAGTTTCTTGGCAGCCTCGTAGTCTTCCTTGCGGCGCTCGAGCAGGATGGTCGCCTGGTCGATGGCGATCACCGCATCCTTGAGCTTCTGCTCCCAATCGCCCTTTTCGTATTTTTCCAGTTCGAGTTGCTTGAGGCGGATCGCCAGCTCGGCTTTGCGGATGTCGCTGGCGTTCTGATCGCGCTGGATGTCCAGCTCGGTCTTGGCCGCTTCGAAGGAGGTGATGGCGTTCGTTTCCTTGAGTTCTTCCTGCCGGATGCGCTCCTCGATCTCATTGCTGGCCAGCTCCACCAGCAGGTCGCCCTCTTTGACCGGCGTTCCTTCCTCGATGAGGGTGATGATGGTCGACTTGCCCTCGACTTCGCACTTGATGTCCGTGGACTTGGCGGCCTTCAGCTCGCCCTTCTCTTTGAGTACGACGCTGAAGGTCTGCGGCGCTACCACGAACTTGTCGATGCCGGCGATCCGATTGGCCGTGCGCGTCCAGCTCGTCGTCGCCCAAACCACCGCCGACAGGACGGCGACGGCGGCGACCGCAATGGCGATGGGCACGGTCTTTCTTCGTGATCGGGCGCGAAGGGCGCTGGGCGTCCGAGGCGCGGTCAGAGCGGTCGCGGCGGTCCCGGCTGAGCTAAGCGTAGTGGTCATCCTACGGATCCCGGAGTGTATCAGTCTTCCTTCGGGATAGTATCAGATTCTCCCTCGGTGAACTACACGCGGGCTGATCGGAAATTGTACGTAACGCAGCCGTAACGGCTTCGGGGAGCCACCAGACGGCTGCCCACACCGATCTCTGGTACACAGGGGCGGGCTTTTGCGTAGGATTCGTCCTCCGGAAGCGTGGCCGGTGGAACACAGGTCACGAACCGGCACGAGCGATGAAATCCGTCGTCGAACAGCTTGCCCAGCGCACTCGTCAGGCCCTCGCCCGCATCGGCGCCGACGCCGACTCTCTCATTCAAGCCTCGCAAGATGACAAGTTCGGGGATTACCAGTGCAACGCGGCCATGAGTCTGGCCAAGAGGCTTGGCAAGAAGCCTCGCGACGTCGCCCAGACCATCATCGACAACCTGTCCGTCGAGGACATCTGCGAGCCTCCGGAAATCGCTGGGCCGGGGTTCATCAACTTCCGGCTCAGGCCGGCATGGCTGGCCGAGCAGCTCGCGGCCATCCCGCGTGCGACCGAACTCGACGCCGACCGCCTCGGCCTGCCGCGCGCCGAGCGACCCGAGATCGTCATCGTCGATCTCTCCAGCCCCAACCTCGCCAAGGAGATGCACGTGGGGCACCTGCGCAGCACTGTGATCGGCGACTGCGTGGCGCGGATCCTGGAATTCGCCGGGCACATGGTCCACCGCGAAAACCACATCGGCGACTGGGGCACGCAGTTCGGGATGCTCCTCGCGCATCTGCGGTGCGTGAAGCCCGAAATCGTCGAGAAGCCGGATCAACTGGTCATCCGCGACCTGGAGGCTTTTTACGTCGAGGCCAAGGCGTGCTTCGACGCGGACGAGGAATTCCGCGAGGAATCGCGGCGAACGGTCGTCTCCCTACAGAGCGGCGACCCCACCGTCCGGCGAATCTGGCAGGCGTTTTGCGAGGAGTCATTACGCCACTGCCATGCGATCTACCAGCGGCTCGGCGTGCGCCTGATCGACCGCGGGGAGAGCTTCTACAACGACCTGATGAGCGAAGTGGTCCGCCAGCTGGAGAAAATCCGCGACTCCGGGGCGAACACGGCCGTCCGCGACAGCGAGGGCGCCCTGTGCATCTTCCCTGAAGGCTTCACGACCCGTGAGGGCGAGCCGCTGCCGGTCATCGTCCGCAAGTCCGACGGGGGTTTCAACTACGCGACCTCCGACCTCGCCACGCTCCTGCACCGTATCGAGACGCTCCGGGCCACGCGCATCGTCTACGTCGTAGGCCTCTCGCAGAAGCAGCACTTCGACATGCTCTTCGCGGCCGCCCGCAAGGTGGGGTGGGTCGGGCCCGATGTGCGTCTGGAACACCTCGGCTTCGGCAACATGCTCACTCAGGCCGGCACGCCCTTCAAAACCCGCGAAGGCGGCACGATCAAGCTCAAGGACCTGCTCGACGAGGCCGTCACTCGCGCCCGGCGGGTCGTCCAGGAGCAACAGCCGGACGAGATGCGGCCACAGCGCGACTTCACGCCTCAGCAGAGCGCCGCGATCGCAGAGACGGTCGGCCTGGCGGCGATCAAGTACTTCGACCTCTCGCACGCCCTGAGCAGCGATTATCGCTTCGACCCGGACACGATGCTCAACCTCGAGGGCAACACGGCCCCCTACATGCTCTACGCCTACGCCCGCATTCGCTCCATCGGGCGCAAGGCCGGCATCGACTTCGCCGAGCTTCCCGCCGGGCCCATCGTGCTCGAACACCCCGCGGAGATCGCCCTGGCCAAGAAGCTCGTACAGTTCGCCGACGTGCTGGAGATCGTCGCCCGTGAACTGCGGCCTAACGTTCTGACGGACTACCTCTACGAACTCGCCAAAATGTTCAGCCGCTTCTACGACAAGAAGCTGGGCGTCCGCGTGATCGACGCATCGCCGGCAGAGCTTCGTTTGTCCCGCCTTCGCCTCTGCGACTTGACCGCCCGCGTCCTGCGGCTCGGGCTGAGCCTGCTGGGCATCGCCACCATCGAACATATGTAGAGGAGTCCGGGCCGCTCACGCCGAACACCTATCCGTCGTATAATCCCCGCGGTGGTGATTCGATCCCCTTATCATGAGTTCGTCTTAGCCATGGAGCGCGTTGAGCACCGGCTACGGAAGGTGACTGCGGCGCTCGACGCGGCCGGCATCCCTTACGCGGTCATCGGCGGCAACGCCGTGGCAAGCTGGGTTGCGCGGGTCGATCCGGAGGCGACACGCACCACCAAGGATGTCGATATTCTCGCCCGACGCGCGGACGTGCAGCGATTGTCAGAGGCGATCGTCGGTCTCGGATTCCAAAGGCATGACCTGCGGCGCATGGTTCTATTCGTTGATCCCGAGGCCCCTAGCAAGAAATCCGGCGTTCATCTGGTCTGGGCGGGCGAAAAAGTGCGAACCACGTACTCGCGACCGGCGCCAACCATCGAGGAATCCGTCATTGCCCCCGAGGGTTTCCGCGTGCTCAGCCTGCCCGCACTGGTGCGGATGAAACTCACATCCTTTCGCGACATCGACCGCGTCCATATCGCCGATTTGTTGGGCGTGGGCCTCATCGACGACGCCGTGCGGAAGTCACTGCCGGCCGACCTGGGCGAACGGCTCGCCACCATCGAAGCCTCCCTTGATGCCGACGAGTAGCGTCGCTCCGTGGCCCCTTCCTTCGTGCCTTTGTCCTTCGTGCCGACGAGACGCGACCGACGGAGGCGACCAAGGCGGGAGCCTCGTCCCCGCAAGGGCGGCGGAGCGTTGTCCCCGTCAGGGCCCGTGCCTTCGTGGCGATGTATGTACTTCGTGCCTTCGTGCCTTCGTGCCTACGACTCATTGACTTGCCCGCCTTCTTGCGCTACGCTTTTATAGGACAACTGAATACCGCGGCGGTCGAACAGCGGATCGCGGCAGCGAACGATATCTTTCGTCATCATTCGATCATCCCCATGGGTTCGCCTCGCCTTTCTTCGATTCGAGCCATTTTCCTTTCCGCCCCTCGACCCCCCGCGTGAGCAGACGCGATGGCTCGGCCTGACGGCCGCGTCGCGTGAGCGTACGCACACGCGCAGCAGGGTTCTCGCCGCGCGGGTCTGGTCTTGTATACAGAGGAGGCCGAAGAAATGAACCCTCGTCCAATCGATCGAAACCGGAAACGTAGGCTCCTCTCCCTCCGAGGGACGGGCCGACCGAAGAGGGAGGGCCGTCGCCCAGTCCTAGACCTTCGTCGAAGGCTGGGCTTGGAACGAGGGGCCGGGGTGAGTGTCGCCCGGTCCGCGGGAGCGGGCGTTTCCACCCCCGGAACGAAAACCTTTTCTCGTCCCCTTCGGCGTGGGAATCCTTTCCCACTCCCGTTCCTGATCGCCTTCCTCCTCGCTACCACCGCCGTTCGGGCCGACCACGTCCTTTACGTCGCCGCCGATGCCTCGGGCGCGAACAACGGCTCAAGCTGGGCCGACGCCTACGCGGACTTGCAATCCGCCCTCGACCACGCGGAGAAGTCCGCGGGCGCGATCACCGAAATCTGGGTCGCCCAGGGTACCTACATCCCCTCCAAACGCACCGACCCCGACGACCCCCGCTCGGCCACCTTCATGCTCCTCGACGGCCTCTCCCTCTACGGCGGCTTCGCGGGGACGGAGTCGTCTTCCCAGGGGCGAGATACCAATGCGAATCGAACGACGCTGTCCGGTGACTTGGACGGCGATGACAAGTTCGACTTCGCTAACAATGACGAGAATTCCTATCACGTGGTTACGGGCAGTGGGACCGGCAGCTCGACCACCATCGACGGGTTCCTGATCAGAGGTGGCCATGCCAACGGAACCGCAGTCGACGACAAGTTCGGAGGGGGTATGTACCTCGACGGTGGCACGCCGCGCATTCACGACTGTGCATTTGCAGAAAACAAGGCAGGCGCGGTAGGAGCTGCCAACTGTAACATCGAAAACGATTCAAACGTCGCGCACTTGTCGAGCGGAGGTGGAGGATTGTATGTGCGAGCGGACGCAGGACAAGGCCCTTCTTCCATCGTCATCTCGCGATGTGAATTCGAATACAACGAGACAGGGGGCCCTGGAGCTGGGGCTTTCGTCTGCGGTTCTGGAGCGATACTCAAAGAGTGCTCGTTCAATCGCAATACCGCGTCCTCGGGAGGCGGCTTGGCAGTGCGTGGCGGAACGAAGATCGTCTTGGATACCTGTTCATTCAGTGAGAACACGGCTTTCATGGGCGGTGCCGTCGCCGTTTCCGATGGTTCTCCTCAAGTAGACATCGTCGGCTCCTGGCTTGGCGGCAACGAAGCGAGCTATCACGGTGGCGGGGTTTATGCCGGGTCTGGTGTAATCAGTGTCATGTCCTCACGACTTGGAGGCAATTCCGCTGTGTACTACGGTGGCGGTCTCTACGGACGCTCGCTCGCGTCCCTGACTCTGGTGGACTCTCTATTCAGTGGCAACGAGGGTGAGATCGGTGGTGGAGTCATGATAGACCATTCGCCAAGCCTTGTCGCAACCGGATGCAATTTTGAGCAGAACAGAGCCAGGGAGTCCGGGGGCGGGATCTGGGACGCGGCAAATACGATGGTTCTTGAGGACTGCATATTCAGGCGCAACTCAGCGTCTGGGTGGCGTGGTGGTGGTGCCTACCTTACTGGGCAAACGCGACTACGCCGTTGTACCTTCCGCGAAAACTATGCACCTCACGGGGGCGCCCTCTACCTTTACGGCACGAATTCGACAGTGTCGGAATCGACATTCAGTGGGAATTCGGCGGCCGTGGGAGCCGGAATCACTGTTGACACGTCCGAAGACACCAAGGTCGATCGTTGTAGATTCTGGCGTAACAGTGCTAGTGTTGGCGCAGGCATCTGCACGCTGCACGAATCGGGCGTTGCCGAGGTTGGCAATTCACTGTTCGTCTACAACCACGCCTGGACCTATGGTGGTGGTATCGCAAGCGGCACCAGCGAATTGCGGCTCCTGGGCTCAACGCTCTCAAGGAATACGGCCGCGGCGATCGGTGCGGGGCTGGCTGCCGGGCGGCGCACGACGGTGTCAAATTCCATTTTCTGGGACAATGTAGCCGATCCCGACGGTGAACAATTTCGGGACGAAGAGGCGCAAGTTGGAGGACTGGAGTTCGTGCAAATGGAGTATTCGACGGTGCAGGGCTGGAGCGAGACGTTCGGTGAAGATGGGATGAGTGATCTCGACCCGTTGTTTGTCGATCCCGTCGATCCGGACGGTTACAATGGCCCGCTAGAGCCCGACTTCCGCCTTCAACCCGACTCTCCCTGCATCAATGCTGGTGATCCGGGGTTCGTGATGGAGCCCGGACAGACGGATCTCGATGGGCATGCGCGGAGGCTATGCAGGCGGGTGGACATGGGAGCGTATGAGTTCGGCATCGGTGACTTCGATTGTGATCGCGACGCCGATCTCGCGGACTTCAACAACTGGCGCTGGTGCAGGAGCGGGCCCGCCGAACCCGCCAGCGTCGAACGTGACAGCCCCGATCCGGGCAACCCCATCCCGTGCCACCGCTTGGATTTCGACGCCGACAGTGACGTGGACCTGCGGGACTTCGCGGGGTTTCAGCGCGTGTTTGGCGGTTAACGAGCCGCGGGCTTCAGCCCGCGCGGACGCTCAAATGTAGTTTTGCGCTCGTTGAAGAGCGCCGCGGACAAGCCGCGACGCTACAACCTATAATCTTTCGAGCAGGGCCTTGAGGAAGCCTTGCACGAGCGGCCTGGGAACGCCTTCGATGGGCGGGGGCGTGGGGTCGAGAAGCATGCCTTCGACGTGGTCGCGAGCCCGCGGCCCGGCGCGTTTGAGTTGGCGGGCGATGCGGTCGGCCTCGTCGAGCTTGGAGTCGCGCATGGCCAGGACGAACTGCTCGACGAGATCGCCCAAGTCAATGACCTCGCCGGGCGCCTCCGGCCGACGACCGCCCGCAGTGCGAGAAGCCGGGGCCTCCTCGGGGACGACCTTCAGATCGGCGTCCTTGTCCATCGATGTGGTGTAGCGAAGGGCCTCGGCCCGCTCCTTTTCCGCGCGGCGCTCTTCTTCCTCGTCGACGGGGGCTAAGGCGAGCAGGTCGTCATCCTTGAATGGGGTGGGGATATAGACCTTCGTGTCGCAGTACGGGCACTTGCCGTGCTTGCCTGCAGCGCTATCCGGTGCCCGGATCATCTTCTCGCACTGGGGGCAATGGAGTTCGATAGGCACGGGCGGTGTTCCTAGCCTCGGGCTCGTCGACGCACGCGGGGGCGCTCGGCCGACACGGGCCGGCGGTCGCGACGACGCCGATATGCTAATCGTATCGGGACTTCGGCGAAGGGCAAATGATCGCGGAAGCGATTTAACAAAAACCGCTCGTAATCGAGCGTAACCAGGTCCGGATTGTTGACGAACAGGAGGATGGTGGGCGGCTGCACGGCGATCTGCGTGGCATAAAAGAACTTTGGCTGGCGGCCTTTCTTGGAAGGCGGCGCATGAGCGCTAAGAGCTTCTTGCAGTGCCTGGTTGAGCGGCCCAGTTGCGACTCGCATGCGTGACTGGTTGAACAAGGCGCCCGCCAGGTCAATCGTCGAATCGATGTTTCGCCCGTCCGTCGCGGTCGTAAACGCGACGGGGGCGAAATCCATGCCCGGCAGGACCTTGCCCACGTACTCGCCGAACTTCTCGGTGGTGGTCCGGTCCTTGGCCAGGTCCCACTTGTTAATCACCAGTATACAAGGCTTATGTTCCTCCGCGATCGTGTGGGCCAGGCGCTTGTCGACCTGTCCGATCGGCTCCGTGGCGTCGATCAGCAGCAGCACGACATCGGCGCGCTGGATGGAGTCCAGCGCCCGGGAATAGGCGAAGAACTCGATGTCGTCGGCGATCTTGGCCTTCTTACGCACCCCGGCCGTGTCGATGGCCACCAGCGTGCGACCGTCCTTCTCGAAACGCACGTCGATGCTGTCGCGGGTCGTTCCCGGAATCTCGCTGACGATCACCCGCAGTTCGCCCGCTAAAGCGTTAATGAACGTGCTCTTTCCCGCGTTACGCTTCCCGACCAGCGCGATCTTCATCACCGGGTCGGCGGGGCGATCCCCCGACAGCCCCCCGATCGCGCCGCGAATCATCTCCAGGAGCGCCCATTTGCCGCTCCCATTCATGGCGCTGACCGGAATCGGCTCGCCGTAGCCGAGCTTGGTGAACTCGCCGAGCCCGGCGCCGAGGTGCGGTTCGTCCACCTTGTTGGCCACCAGCCGGACGCGGTCCGCCCGGCGTCGCAGGAGTTCGGCCGTGGCCTTATCGAGGGGATTGGTGCCTTCGCGGGCGTCCACTACAAACAGGATCAGGCTGGCCTGCTCAATCGCATAGCGGATCTGCTCTTCGACATCCTCGCTCAGATCATCGCGGTCGACGACCCCATGACCGCCGGTGTCCATCAGCTCGAAAAAGAGGTCGTCCACGTCGCAGATCGCGGAAACCCGGTCGCGGGTTACCCCCGGTGTGGGCTCGACGATGCTCGTCCGCCGACCGGCAAGGGTGTTGAACAGGCTGCTCTTGCCCACGTTGGGACGACCGACAATGGCGATCACTGGGAGCGACATAACCTGTTCATCTGCAAGAAGTTACGTGCCGGTTTCGACCGGCGAAGCCGACGTGATTTTACCCGGGATGGCTTCCGAGGGGAGCTTGCGAGCGCAAAAAGTCGGGCGGAAGGCGCCGCCGTGGCGAGCAACACCTTCCGCCCTGTGTCCTTCGTGCCGCGCCCATTCACAACGTTCGCGCTCAACCGCTAACGACCGCCGTGGCGAAAGTCAGCGCTAGCGATGATCGAAATCGTCACGTCGTCGGGCCGCGAGGCACACGGATCATCTCATGGCGGTCTTCTTTGATCTCTTTTTCCTCTTGCCGCCTTTCTTCTTTGCAGCTTTGCGTTTCTTAGCCATAGACGTCACCTCCTTTCTGGACAAAATCCTACACGCTCGCTGCACGGTGTCAAAGGAAATCTTGCCGGAAGGGGCTACAAATGGGTGGTCGTGCGCTGCGAAACACCATCCGTTTGAATGAGCTTCCTGACCGTCGCGCCGCGCAGGTGAGGCCGATGACGCGGAGCAATCAGCTTTTCGTATTCATGGGCATCGGCGAACGCGCGTCCCTCGGTGTCGGGGAAGATATCATGGCGCGCGCTACGTTCGAAATGGTCCGAGGCGGGTTGATCTGGTCCCACGCGTCGACGTCGACGATCGAAGGGCACAGCGTCGTCGTGGCGACGCAGCCCCTCAAGAAAACCCTGCAAAACAAGGCAAAAAACGAACATTTCCCGGAGCCCCGCAGCCAGGTCGCAGTGTGTTCCGGCAAGCAGTCTGTTCTCTACGGATGCGCGTGGTCGAGTGTGTGCGCGCCAAGCGATCGCCGTCTCGTGCCCTTGGGACGATCATGCGCCTAAGGACCTCGTGTCGGCATCATCCGGAGGCGTTTTTCCCGGCGCTCGCGTCGAAAGCCGCCGATGTTGGAGCGACGGTCGTGCGACGCGCTGGAGACGGGAACGTGTCTGACAAAAATTTTTCGAAAAATTCTTTGTCAGACCCCTTGTCAAACCGCTCTTCAGGACCTTGTCGGAGGATTTTGCGGCGCGATCTAAGGAAGCGACGCACCGAGATAGATGTCGTACAGACCGGCGCCGATGAGCAAATCGCCGGCCTCAAGAACGTCAGCGCCCGTGATCATGCCGGATCGATTGATGTCCAGCGCCCAGATGGGTCTCGACGGTTCAACGCCGTCGAGCACGTCGCCCAAATGAGCCGGATCGGCTTCCTCGCTGACGCGGTTTCCGTTCACGTCCCCGGGAAGCACGCCCAAACGAATGCTGCCGCCGCCTGTTTCGTACGTAGCGACCGTCCAAGCTTTGGGATTCATCGGCGCGGTAAGGATGATATCGACCTGCTGCGGCCCAATTTGCGTAACGCTGTCGATCGGCGGTACGGCGCCAAGTCCGCCCAGTTGGACGGTGAAAAAGTCAAGCTCGGTGGCGCATTCGATGGCTTGGTTGAAGGTCACAGAGACGCCGGACCAGCCCACGCGATTGCCCGTCGTTGGGTCGATGGGCGCTCGCGCGTCGATGGCGTCGGCCGGCGGGTCGCTATCGGTAATGGCTGTGACCACATCCGGCACGATCTTGAACACTTCCCCGCCTCGATCGCAAATGTAGACTTCGCCGGCGGCGTCGCGCCCGAACGACGAAATGCTGCCGATGTTGAAGCTGGGGGAATCGAGTTCCGTGGTTCGATTCGTGATCGCCGGCGGGCCTGATTCCGGATCGTACACCATGCTCCAGATGCTGCCGCTGCAGAAATCCGCGAAGAAATAGGCCCCCCCGAGGTCCGGGATCGAGCACCCGCGATACACCTCGCCGCCGGTGATCGAACAACCCACGCCGTGGTTGTATTCGTGGATGGGCGCCGTGAACGAGGGGTCATCGCACGTGCAACCGCCGTAGGTCGTGCAGTGCGCGCCCTCCATGCACTTCCAGCCGTAGTTGCGCCCGCCGGGGGCGGTTGGCGGCTCGAAGTTGATCTCCTCCCAATCGCTGTGGCCCACGTCGGCGACGTACAAATCGCCAGTGGACGAATCGAACGCGCAGCGCCAAGGGTTGCGCAGCCCGTAGGACCAGATTTCGTCGTCGCCGATCAGGTTCACGAACGGGTTGCCCGGCGGGATGGCGTAGTTCTTGTTGGCGTCCGCGGGGAAATCGTCGCCGTCCACGTCGATGCGCAGGACCTTGCCCAGCAGGTTGTTCGTAATGGTCTGGGCGTTGTTGAACGGGTCCGGGCCATCGTTGGGCGGGGTGGTCGTCCATCCGCCGTCGCCGGTCGTGATGTAGAGGTAGTCGTCCGGACCGAAAGCCATCCACCCCCCATAGTGGTTGGTGAAAAGCGGGTGGGGGATCGACATGACGCGGGTCAGGTCCAGCTCGGCGACGTCGGGATTGGCTGAGACCGAACCCCGTGCTATGGCGATGTTGCTGCTGTTATCGCTGTAGTAGATGTAGAAGAGCCCATTCGTCGCGTAATCAGGATGGAAGGCCAGCCCGAGCAGGCCGCGCTCGCTGCCGGCGGCGGATATCGAATCGACGTTCAGGAAGGGCGTCGGAAGAATGACGCCGTTCTTGCGGACTTTGATCCGGCCAGTTTGTTCAACGATGAAAAGGCGGTGGGAATCGCCCGGCGCATGGGTGACGAAAAGGGGCTGGGTCAGCGGCGTGGCAATGCGAATGGCCTTGAGGCCCGTTCCCGCGTGGCTGGGTCGGCCGACGACGCTGAGTGCTACGACCAGTCCTGCGAAAAAGAGTCCCCCGAATCGATAGCCCATCTTCCCCCCGGATGCCGTGCCGATTCCGTGGTCCACGTCCCCTGACTGAGTAGTGATTGTAGGCTCAGGGAACCGGTCGCCGGCAGGACCGATAACTTTCGTTAGATCGCCTTAAAGTGCTCGAACGACTGTAAGCAGGCGCGGCAGTAGTGGATCGAGCGACACAGGGTGGGGCCGAAGAGCGATTCCAGATCGGTTTGCATCGACCCGCAAAACGGGCACGCCACGGTCGCGGGTTCGGTCAATTCGCCGGTACACGGCGAAGACGACGGCGGGGCCAGGCCGAATCGTCTCAGGTTCTCCCGACCCGCTGCCGTAATGCGGTCCGACGTCCATGGCGGATCGAAGATGATGTTCACGACTGCGTTCGCCTCCCCTGCATCCTGAAGAGCAAGAACGATGCTCTGCCGGATGACGTCGATCGCCGGGCAGCCTACGAACGTGGGCGTCAACTCCACGAGCACGCCGGTTTCAGCGATGCGCACATCAGCGATGATTCCCATATCGACGACCGACAGCGCGGGGATCTCGGGGTCGGTGACGGTGGCCAACACTTGCCAGATATCGCCCAATCGCGGATTGATTGTCTCCCGGCGCGCCGGGAGTCGGTTGCCGATTACCGGAACGCCCGGACCCAAACGCCGATCGCGTTTCTGCGTTTCTGCGTTTCTGCGTGTTTTGTCTACCATTTCGCCATCGGATCGATGTTGTAGACCAGTTGCAGTTGGTCGAGGAGCTGCTTGAGCGCTTCGGGGTGCTTTCCGACCCGTCCGCCGTAGACCGGCTTGGCGTTATCCGGCACGCGCAGCCGCGCGTCCGCGAGCACCGGGGAGACCGCCGACTCCCATTGCTTCCGCAGCTCCCCTTCTCGGGGGGATATCCCCGCCTGGGCCAGCGGCTCGTCGAACTCCGTGGGCTCGAACAGACCCAGCGCGTGTGGGTAGGCCAGGTCTAATGCAGCTTGCATGCGTTTTTGACTCTCTTCCGTTCCATTTCCGAGTTTCAAGACCCAGGTTCGGCCGTGCATGAGATGGTACTTTTCCTCGCCGCGGAGTTTCGTAGCGAGTTGAGCCAGCGGAACCAGCGTGCTCTCAGAAAACGCGATGAGCCGCACGGTCTCGGCGGCGTCATACAGGAACTGTCGCAGCACGCTGAACGCCCAATCCCCGTTGGGTAAGCACACCAGCGAAGCGCAGCGGTACTGGCGCGGCTTGCGCCCGAACGCCAGCGTATCCGGGTCGGCCTCGCCCAACTGGTGCAGCATTTGATAATACGCCTGCGCGTGCCCCATCTCGTCCTGAGCCATCGAGGAGAACGCGATATCCGCCTCCAGAATCGGCCCGTGTCCCGTCCACTCCGAATTGCGGTGCCCAATGACCAGCTCATCGTCCGCAAGACGGTAGAGCAGGTCGATCACCGATTCGCGGACGGCGCCCGAAAGCTCGTCGAATGCTTGGAACTTCTTGTACTCCATCTCCTTACCCTTCGTGGCTTCGTGGCTCCGTGGCTCCGTGGCTGGCCGTTATCGTCTTCGGCGTCTTGTATCCCCACGATTCGCGATAGCTCTTGTCCGTGCCCCGCTCGAAGATGTCATCATTCTCGTAGGCCGTAGGGAGAATGGCCTCCACGGGCACGACCCAAAGGTTTACACAAGCCTGGCGACGGGAGTACTGCTCTTTGGCCAGAATAAGCGCCATTTCCGCATCCGGCGCATGGATCGATCCCACATGCACGTGCGGCTCGCCCCGCGCCTGCTGATGAAAAACCTCGAATACTTTCCACTGCGTGTCGGTCATACGGAGAATCGTTGCGCTTCGTTAGTGACTTGGCGGCGGCGAAACCGGCTTCTTTTCCGCCGCTGCGGTTAGCGCCTCGCGGACCCATTGGCCGTCGCGGTGGGCGAGGCGGCGTGCTTCGACGCGCTCCTTCGACACGGGCCCGCCGTTGTTCACCACCTTCTTAAACTCATTCCAGTCGGGATCGTCGTAGAGCCAAGCGTCGGCTTGTTTGTCATAGCGCAGGCTCTGGTCGGGGATCTTCATCCCCAGGTCGAGCATCTTAGGGACGAACTGCTTGAGGAACTGTTGCCGCTGCTCGTCATTGGTCTTGAGCTTGACTTTCCAGCGCACGAGCTGCGCGGTGTGCTTGGATTCCTTGTCCGACGGCCCGTGGAACATCATGATGGGCGCCCACCAACGGTTGAGGGCGTCTTGCAGCATGTCGCGCTGCACCTTCGTCCCGCCGGCGAGCACTACGCACATCTCGTAGCCGTGTTTCATGTGGAACGCTTCTTCGTAGCAAATGCGCTTGAGGGCGCGGGCATAGGGCCCGTACGACCCCTCAGCCATCATCATCTGATTGATGATCGCGGCCGCGTCGATCAGCCAGGCGATGATGGCCACATCGGCCCAGGTTTCGGCGGGGTAGTGAAACACATTGGAGAATTTCGACTTGCCGGTGATCAAATCCTCGATCAACTGCTCGCGCGAAGGTCCTAAGGTCTCCGCGGCGCGGTAGAGCAACTGCCCATGGCCCACTTCGTCCTGCACTTTGGCGAGCAGCGCAAGCTTGCGCTTGAACGTCGGTGCGTGGGGAATCCACCGCCCCTCCGGCAAGGCCCCGCAAATCTCGCTGTTCGCATGGACGTGAATCAGGCGAATGAGCTGCTGCCTATAGTCGTCCGGCATCCAGTCCGCAGGTTCGATCTTCTCCCCGCGGTTGATCCGCGCCTCGAACTTCTCGAGACGCCGCTCGTACTCGGTGGCGGACAGCCCTCCCAGGTTCTTCTCCACGGCAACGACCATCAGGTCACTCCTCGTCTTAATCCGTTGAACAGCAAGTCCGTAATCTTTCGTGCAATCTCATCCGGCGTCATGACGCCGCCCGGTCGATACCACTGATAGATCCAGTTCAGCGAGGAGAGGATGAGCAAGGCCGCGAATTTCTCGTCCACGTCGCCGAACGTGCCCTCGCGGATGGCGTCATGCACCAGCTCGCGAAAGATGCGCTCGTAGCTATCCCGGCGCTTGGCGAACTCGGTCCGCCGCGGCTCCGATAAGTGCCGCCATTCATTCGTGTACACCGCGGCCGCGGAGGCGCTTTGCGTCAGCACGCGCACGTGCGCGGCGATCACCCGCCGTAGCTTCTCAAGGGTCACCAAGTCGGAACGAACGATGGGCTCCACACAGGCGAAAAACCGGTCGGCCGCAGCGGAAAGGATGCCCCAAAGGAGGTCTTCCTTGGTCTCAATATGGGCGTATAGGCTTCCCGGCTTGATCGCCAAGGCGTCGGCGATGTCGCGAACCGTGGTGGCCTCATAGCCGCGCTGCGAGAACAACCGCTCCGCGGCCTCCAGAACCTCATCGCGACGCTGTAGTGTACTGGTATCGACCACGCTTTCTCCCTAACAAGCGCTTGCTTTACCAATGGTACACTGCCGCCGCCTTCGGCGTCAACCAGCCTGCGCCCCTGAAATCTCCGGCGGGTTCAGTTCCTGAGGACCTACGTTGTCTCGGCCACCGGGGCTATCATGGTATACCCGCATTGAGGCGGTTGCGACCGCTGCGAGGGCTGTGGAAGGGGGACGAAGCACGTGAATTCGATTGTATTCCGACGGGTTTGGCTCGCGCTGTGCCTATCCCTTGTCACCCACAGTCAGGCTTCACCTGCGCCCCTGCTTTCGCCCAATGGCGAACCCGGCGATCGGTTCGGGCACGCCGTCGCAACCTGGGACGACCTCGCCGTCGTCGGTGCGCCGGGACACGACGACCTTGGCGAGGACTCCGGGGCCGCCTACGTCTATCGTCGTGACTGCGCGGACTGGGTTTTTGTTCAGGAGTTGCTGGCGAACGGCGGCGCCGCGGGTGATCGCTTCGGTTCGGCCGTAGCCATGCAAGGTGGGCTGATCGTGGTCGGCGCCGAAGGCCGACAGAGCGGTCGAGGCGCAGCCTACGTGTATTTCTTGAGCGGTCAGACCTGGCTTCCAGCGCAGACGTTGCTTCCCGACGAATCGACCACGGGCCATTTCGGGGAGGCGTTGGCCACCAACGGTTCGATCATCGCCGTCGGCGCCCCGGACGACGATGAAGCGGCGACCGACGCCGGCGCCGTCTATGTCTTCCGCGAGAGCAAGGGCTGGTTCCTCGAAGAGAAGATCTTGGCGGACGACGGCGAGGCGTTCGATTTCTTCGGGAACTCGGTCGCCCTCTCGGACGATCGGCTGGCTGTCGGAAGCCCCTTCGCCTTCGGCGATGACTCTTTTGCGGGCGCGGTCTATGTTTTCGACTTCGTCGGGGGTGCTCCAGTTTTCGACCAGAAGATCATCGCCCTGGACGGAAACGATGGGGACGGCTTAGGCTGGTCCACGGCGATCCGAGCAAACACGATCATCGCCGGGGCGCCGTTCGACGACGCACCGCCCGCGACGGATGCCGGTTCGGTCTATGAGTTCGAGAACCTCGCCACGGTCTGGACGCAAGCCGACAAGCTGGAAGCCCCGCTCCCCGAGTCAGTCGATCGCTTCGGGCGTGCGGTTACTTTCAACGACGATTTCCTTCTCGTCGGGGCGCCGCTGGACGAGGACAGCCAAACCCTGCCCGGCGTGGCCCACGTATTCACGCGCGCGGCGTTGGGCTGGCAGTTCGGGCGTTCGATTACCCCCAATAAGGGGACCACGCGTGATAAGTTCGGCTGGTCCGTGGCGGTGTCCGGCGCGAAGGCGATCATCGGCGCTCCCTTGGACGAAGACGCCGGAAGTGGAGCCGGCGCGGTGTACACCGACTATCTCGGCGACGTCTCGCCCACGGACTTCGATGGTGACGGCGACACGGACCTCACGGACTTCGCTTTGATCCGAAACTGCATCACCGGCCCGGTCGCCGGCGATCTCGAGGCCGTGTGCCTCCCTGCCGACGTCGACGCTGATGGCGACGTTGATCTGGCCGATTTCGCGCGGCTCCAAATCGGCGTCGCCTGCGCCGATTGACTCGCACCCTCGCTCTGGTCTCCGCGGTCGTGGCTCGACCGCCTCTTGAATGCTAGACTGAACCCGGTCATGCTTCGCGCCGATCAACTGGACGTCGACCGTGCGATGCTGCTCGTGATCGACATGCAGGAAAAGATCCTTCCGCTAGTCGTCGGACAAGACCGCGTCGTCGATGGCGCGAGAAAAATATTGGCCGGCGTCATAGTCTTCGAACTGCCTGTGCTGGCCACCGAGCAGTATCCGAAGGGCTTAGGGCCGACCCACGCCGACCTTGGCGAGCCCTTGCGTGTCGCCGGGGCACTGGTTCTCGAAAAGCCCACGTTCAGCGCCTGGCATGAGGAGACAATCCGAACGGCCATGCTCACCCTTGACCGAACGCAGGTCATCATCGCGGGGATCGAAACACACGTCTGCGTGCAGCAGACGGCTCTTGATTTGCGCTCCCGCGATTACGACGTGTTCGTGTGCGCCGATGCCGTGGGCGCCCGCAGCCGCGTCGATCACGAGACAGCCCTCGATCGCATGCGCCTGGGTGGCGTCTTCGTCACCAGCGTCGAGAGCGTGCTGTTCGAGCTATGCGGCCGTTGCGACACCGCCGGGTTCAAGAAGATGCTCGAAGTCATCAAACAGTACCCGCCGAATGAGGCGAAGGGCGCATAAGCACGAGGCACGGAGGCACGAAAGGTCCATGCCGTGGGACGACGCTGCGGACGAAGAATGGGTCGAGGACGAGGCGTCCGACGACGATCTCCTCCAATGCCCCTCGTGTCGTCGCGAAGTTCACGAGGATGCGCAGCAATGTCCCCATTGCGGCGATTGGATTACCCCGGTGTATCCGCGGGGCGCCAAGAGCTGGGCGTGGGCGGCCGTGGCTATCTTGCTCATCTTCTCCATGATCTTGTGGACATTCCTCTAATCGACCCCATTGCCAGTATTGACAACGCGGTTCGCGCGGCACGTTAGACGCAGCGAAGTAAACTTAGCGACCTTCGTACGCGACGAAGAGTTCCGAATGACTCCCGGCGACAGCGGACATCCCCGACATGTGGGGTTAGTGAAGTGAGGGCATTGCAAGATGTTGTAGAGTTCAGGCTGTTCGACTCGTTTTCTTTCAAGCCCGATCACACGCACTGACGATACTAACAGCGACGGCGATTCCGTCCGGGGCAGACCGATGGAGCGGCTCCTCGCAGCGTTGGCACGCCTGATCTCTCACCGTTCATTCACGGACGAATGTGTGAGCGGACTCGCGGCGAAACCCGCCGTGTCGGTTGGGTTGCGCAAGCGGTGGGACAGTGTTGTGGCGGCGTGCAGTCGGACGGAATGAACGCCGGGACCGTCGCGCTGAGCGCGACTTCGCTCAAGGACGTGGCGACATGAGCGACCTTCTTAGCATCGGCGGCTACGCGCCGCCCGCAACGGGCCGACTTTCTCGGCCGGACCTCCCAACGGCGAACCCCCAACAGCCGCTCGAATCCGCCGGCGCTTCCCGCTTCGACGCTGAGCTGCAGCGCATCCTCGCGCAAACCAGCTTCCGCGTCGCACGGGCCCGGGCCATCCGCGCGGAAATCGAAAGCGGGGGCTACGAAACCCCCGAGCGCATTCGGGGCGCCGTCGCGCGCTTGCTTGATGTAATCGGCTAGACCTATCATGCCGGTCCCGCTCCCGGGGATAAGCAGCTGGCGTCATGCGCGCACACGAAGGGCCATCCGCGGCAAGAATGAAGCAGTCCGCTCGGCGACGCTTCGATGCCTGGGCGGGCAGCTTCGAGCGCTCCCCGATGCAGCATTTCCTCTTTCGTCCATCCTATTTGGCACTCATGGAACACATCGCGGAGTGGCGAAAAAGTCGGTCCGGACCCTTCAGCGTCCTGGACATAGGCTGCGGTACGGGGGCTCTCGCCCGGCTGCTCCATGCAGCTTCCTGGCCGGTGACTGTTACCGGGGTCGACCTATCCCTGGCCATGTGCTCCGCCGCAACCCGGGCCTTGTCGGCCCCGGGCCTTCCAGGAGGCACGGGAGTGAGTTGTCCGCGCATCCTTGCCGCCGACAGCGAGCGGCTCCCTTTCGCGCCGGCCAGCTTCGACCTCGTCACCTGCGCCAATTCGTTCCACCATTACCCTGATCAACTTGGCGTGGTGACCCAGATGCGTCGTGTGCTTCGGCCCGGCGGCGCGGTCATCCTCCTCGACGGTTTCCGCGACAACGCCATCGGCTGGTTCGTCTTTGACGTGGTCGTTGCGGCCGTGGAGAAAGACGTCCATCACGCCGCGTGGCACGAAATCGACGCCATGTTTCAGGGCGCCGGCCTGCGCAACATCCGCCGCCGAAAGTACAACCTGCTCTTCCCCGTGCTCGTCACCACAGGCGACGCGTAGGCAATGGCCGGCGATCTACTTGTCGGCTGTGAAATACAAGACATAGCCATTCAGATCACGAATACCGAACTGACGCGCCCCGTAGAACATGTCCTCAATGTCCTGCTCAAACTCGATCCCTTCATGGTCGCATGGCTCGCCGGCAAGAGCAGCCTGCGCGGCTTCGGCGGGGTCCTAGGACGCCGCCCGTGTGGAGAGGGGGTGGTTGACAGGGGTAGAGTGGGGCAGTAGCATAGGGTTGCATCCCGTGGACAAAACAGCCATTGGGCAGCAGCCAGGTACCGATGGCTTAGACAGACGCAAGTGCGTCCGACACATCACGCCTGGGGTTTTTTGAGGAAACAGAATGCAATTTGAAGACTTGCGGCTCCTGGAGCCGCTCCGCCGAGCAGTACGCGAGGCAGGCTACAGTGAGCCGACGGCGATTCAGGAAGCGGCGATCCCGCACGTACTGGCCGGTCGAGACCTGCTGGGGTGCGCCCAGACGGGGACGGGGAAAACAGCGGCGTTTGCGCTGCCGATTCTGCAGAAGCTGGGTAGCCATCGGGCACGCGGGGCGAGGCGGCCAGGCGCCGTCCGGGCCTTGGTGCTCTGCCCCACGCGCGAGCTGGCGCAGCAAATCCACGACAGCTTCGTCACGTACGGCCGTCATAGCGGGTTGACATACGCGGTCATCTTTGGCGGCGTGAACCAGAACCCGCAGGCCAAGGCGCTACGCGCCGGGATCGACATCCTCGTGGCCACGCCGGGACGGCTGCTCGATCTTCTCGGGCAGGAGCTGGTCACGCTCGCGGCGGTCGAGACGTTGGTTCTCGATGAGGCCGATCGAATGATGGATATGGGGTTTCTGCCCGATTTGCGGCGGATTCTCGCCCAGTTGCCGCGCGAGCGTCAGACGCTGCTCTTCTCGGCGACCATGCCGACGCCGATCCGCGAACTGGCCAACAAGATTCTGCGTGATCCCGTGCCGGTGCAGGTATCGCGGGTGTCGTCGCCGGCGCCGACGGTGGCCCACTGGGTTCACCATGTGGAGAAGGCGGCCAAGCCGGCGCTGCTCGTGGAGTTGCTCGCCCAGTCGCCGGGGACGCGGGCCCTGGTGTTTACACGGACCAAGCACGGGGCGAACAAGTTGGTCCGTCACCTTCTCGGCTCCGGGGTGAACGCGGCGGCCATTCATGGAAACAAGAGTCAGGGCGCCCGCACGCGGGCCCTGGCCGCATTTCGGTCGGCAGAGACGCCGGTGTTGGTGGCGACGGACATCGCCGCCCGCGGCTTGGACGTGGACGACATTTCTCACGTCATCAATTACGACCTCACCGCCGACCCCGAGACCTATGTACATCGCATCGGGCGCACAGGACGGATGGGAACCAAAGGCACCGCGGTTTCCTTCTGCACGGCGGACGAGCGCGACGATCTCAAGTCAATAGAGCGGCTGCTTCAGGCGCCGTTGCAGCAGGTGGGCCGTTCGTCGGGGAACGGCCATGGGGTATCGCCAAGGCAGCGCGGTCCGGAGCGACCGCCTGCCGGCGGACCGCACTGGCGCGGAAGGCGTCGACGGTCGCAAAGAAGCGGGCCGCGGGGCAAGGCGATCTCGCAGCACGCCGCCTCCTGACGGGCGCGGCTCTGACTGCCCGCTCCCTGACGGTCGCGGTACTGATCGGCGCGGGAGGGAAAGGCGCACTCGCCGGCTCGGCGGGAGCTTCGCCCTCCCGATAGCCTTCACCCCGACCCTCTCCCGCGGGGAGAGGGAGCAATTGCCCAGCGGAATAGGGCGGAGCGGCCGCGGGGGTTGGCCGTGATCTCTTGGGCGGTGGGCTGCGTGGGTTGTTCGATGATCGCCGCATAGAGGCCGGTTTGCAGGCCGTCGCGGAATGCGTTTTCGACGAGCACGTCTTCGCCGCTGTGAAAGCTGATGACGCCGATTCTTCCGCCTGGGCGCAGGCAGTGCGGGGCGATGCGGAGGAACTGCGCCAAGGCGGCCTTCTCGTCGTTCACGAGTATGCGCAAAGCCTGAAAAGTCCGCGCCGCGGGATGGAGCTGGGTGCGCTGGTCGGCGGGCCGGTCGCGCCAGTCGCGCCGAGAGAGGCCGTCGTACTTGTAGCTGAAGCCGCGGGTGGGATCGTCCATTTGCATGCTCGACACACCGAGATCGGCAAGGACGACGTCGAAACCGTCGAGCCCTTCGCGAGCGAGGACCTTGCCGAGGCCGGCGAAGTGACTGCGATGGAGGCTCACGGACGCCTGGCCGTCGGCCAGCGCGGAAAGACGCGCGGTGGTCCGTTCGATCTGCGCGGCGTCCACGTCGAGCCCGATCAGCCGACCGGTGGGGCCGATTCGTTGAATGAACTCCAGGGCGTGCCCGCCGTAGCCAATCGTGCAGTCGGCCACGATGTCGCCGGGTTGCGGGCGGAGTGCGCCCAGGACTTCCTCGACGAGCACGGGCACATGCGTCCCCGCGGGCGTGCGCCCTTGGGCGCGCACGTGATCCTGCACTTCCGGATAGGCGGCGGGGTCGAGTTCCTTGTAGCGCTGCTCGAATCGCTTGGGGTGCGTGCCGGAGTATCGCGCCCGGCGTCGCGGCGGCGTGGCCCTTTCGGAGGGTTTGCCATCGGGATTGTCGGTGGTCATGGTTGGCGGCCCGGACCGGATTCTGCCCGGATGAGATCGTCGCAGTCAACACGGTGCTATATACTTGCTTGTTTGACGGACGCATCGACAGGAGTGCTGGATCATGTCTGAACCCGACAGCCCACTACCATCAGGTTCGCCGACCGCGGAAGAGCTGCGGAATGCGTTGAAGGCGTTCAAAAAGCGGCTCAAGCTCTCTCGCCTGGACGACGAATCGAGCTTCACGCGCGGGCCGCTGTCGAGCGGCAGGTCCTCCGGCATCGTGGCCATCACTCCGCCGAATCAGTACCCGCGGGCCGTCTGGGATGCGCTGGTCGCACAGGGCAAGCTCAAATACGCGGGCCAGGGGATGTATGAGCTGGCCAGTCCCCCGATGCACGGCCACACCTGATTTTTCAAGCCGGCGCCGCCAAAGGACGAGCTTCGTGGTGAGCCGTTTCACGCGAACCGATAGGTCGCGCCCAGACCGCTTCAAAGGTGCGTAGTTCACGACCATCCGGTTGCCGTCAATACCCTTGGAGGGATAGAATCAGGTTGTCAGGTCCCCACCTCCACGGCTTTTGCGCGTCGAATGAAGAGGGTTTGCGCATTGCAAAGGACTGGTCGATGCTCGCGGAAAAAACATTGCGGCTGGTGATGATCGTGGCCGGGGGATGGTTGGCGGCAGTAGCGCCGACGTTGGGGCAAGATCCGGACTGCCCGCCCTGGGAGCAGAGGCATCCGGTGGACGCGCCATCACCGCGCCATGGGCACGCGATGGCGTATGACAGTGCCCGCAAAGTGACGGTGCTTTTTGGGGGGCGCTTCTCGCATGGAGCGGACCCCCATTTGGGTGACACGTGGGAATGGGACGGGTTCACCTGGAGGCTGCGGAGCACGGTGGGACCGCCGCCGCGCTACCGCACGGCGATGGCTTACGACGATTCGCGTGGGGTGGTGGTCCTGTTCGGCGGGGTCGATGGAGCGTACTTCGGGGATACATGGGAATGGGACGGAGTCGCTTGGGCACTGCGTAGCCAGACCGGGCCGTCGCCGCGGTATGATCACGCTCTGGCGTACGATAGCGCCCGCGGAGTGACCGTTCTCTTTGGCGGGTACATGCGCCATTACGAGGGAGATACTTGGGAATGGGACGGTCTTACCTGGAGCCTTCGGAGCAACGCGGGCCCGGCCCCGCGGCGGTACCATTCCATGGCCTACGACGCCCGGCGGCATGTAACGGTGCTATACGGCGGGGTGACCGACCACGAACCGTCGACCGCACCGGCCGAGACGTGGGAATGGGACGGGCACGTCTGGCAGCGTCGAAGCTGGGGCGTTCCCGGATTCCGGGCAGGACATGTCATGGCCTACGACAGCGGGCGGGGCGCGACCCTGCTGTTCTCGGGTTTTTCGGATTCGAAGACGTGGGCTTGGGATGGGACAACGTGGACGCTGTTGAGCGAAACAGGGCCGGCGTCACGACAGGGCACAGGGATGGCTCATGACAGTGTTCGCGCGGTTACGGTCCTTTTCGGCGGCATTCACGGCCTCCCCGGCCTCCCCGCCGACGACACTTGGGAGCTTCCGAGCTGTCCGTTCGACTCCGACGATGACGGCGTACCCGATGATGCCGATGAATGCGATCACTCGAACCTCAGTGAGACCGTCGTGATCGATGGGTGTGATTCCGACGTTGGCAACCGACTCTTCGAGGACGGCTGCACGATGGCCGATCGCATTGCGGCGTGTGCGGAGCAGGCCGAGGACCATCGCGACTTCAAACAGTGCGTCAAGCGGTTGACCAAGGACTGGGTGCGCAAGGGGTTGCTGACGCCGCGTGAGCGCCGCGCGATTCGGCGGTGCGCGGCTGAAGCAGACATACCGCCGGGTAACCCCCACGCGACCCGCGAAGGCGAGTGGCGTGCGCGAGTCAAGACGGATTCAGATCTCCGCCCGAGCGCCGAATGAGGGGATCCACGCCACCCGGTCCGGCGGCTCTTGCGCTCGATCCGGCCGACGAGTCTACGGCTCTTCTTCGGCCGGCTCTTCCTCGGGCTCTTCCTCTTCGCTCGGATCGACGGGTTCGGGTTGATCGGGGTGCTCGGTTTCTTCGGGCTGCTCCTCGGCGAGGCGGGCCGAGGTGATGTCGATGTACTGTAATCCCTCCTTTTCGTAGAGCTTGCCCTTCAGCTCGACGCGCTTGAGCGCCAGGGGAACGATCAGGCGACTGGGGCCTCGTTCGCCCATCCCGATGACGACGAGTCCTTCCTCCGTCTCAAGAACGGCAGGTACGCCCGAGCGGAGGCACTGCTGCGCGGCCTTGGCGGGATCAGTGCCGGCGCTCTTTCCGGTCATGAATGACTGCATGTCGACGAGCTTGCCGGTGAGGGTAACGTCCTCCGAGCGAGCGCCGCGCTCGCGTGGGCCCCCTGCCCAAATCCGGGAGGCGCCGACCGCGGCGACGACGGCGACCACGAGCAGCGAGAATCGCAACCTCTGGTGGTTCTGCATGTATGTGCTCTCCTCTTAGAGCCCTTGGGAATGTCTTTACTTCTGAACTCAGCCGCAGCCTAGGGCACCCATCGTGTCGCGTCGGGACTTATCCCCGACGCCGCGTCACCCACAAGGGGTGACGCTACGGTTGACCGTGAACCGCCCTAGTTTACGCGGTTAGCAGCCCGTCTGCCAGTGATCCGCAGGCCGTTGCGCCAGCGATTCCAGGCGGCCGGCCACCTAACTCATCGGTCAACCTCAAGACGGGTCTCGCAACGTCCGAATATCCATTCGCGCGGGGTCTGTCTGCGCATCAAGGGCCGTCCCTATGAATCGGGAACATTTACGTCTGCTGGTTTGCCCCCACACGCGAGAGCCTTTGCGGGCCGACGTGCTCCAGTCCGAGGGCGACGAGGTCGTCGAGGCGACCCTGCGCGGAGCAGGTCCGACGACTTATCCGCTGAGGAAGGGCATTCCCCGCTTCGTGCCCGACGCGGTGGCTCGCTCGCAGACGGTGAACTCTTTTGCGCAGAAGTGGGCCAAGCACCGCTACTACCGCTCGCACACCGCTCGCTTCTACACCGACTGGTACCTGCAGCGCTACGGCTTTTTCGACTTGGACGGCCTGCGGACCTTTCTGGCGCCGATGGCGCGCATTCTGGACGCGGGCACGGGCGCCGGGCGCGACGCGCTCAATCTCGCCGAGCATTCCGCAGCGACGGTGTTCGCGATCGACACGGCCGAGGAAGCATTGAACGGGGCCCGGCGCGACATCAACCACCCGCGCATCGCGTTCGTCCACGCGGACCTGCACGGCCTTCCCTTCCCGGATGAGTTTTTCGATTTCATCAACTGCGATCAGGTGATCCACCACACGCCCGACCCGCGCGCGGCGTTCGAAGTCCTGCGTCGAAAGCTCAAACCCGGCGGAGCGCTCTGTTGCTACGTCTATCGCAAGAAGGCGGTCATTCGGGAATTCACCGACGACCATGTGCGGGCGCAGATCAGCAAGCTGCCCGCGGACGAAGCGCTCGCGGCCTGCGAAGGCATCACCCGGCTGGGACGCAGGTTGGCGAACCTCGCCGTGACCGTCGAAGTGGAGCAGGACATTCCCGCCCTGGGTATTCCCAAGGGGACCATCGACCTGCAACGACTGTTCCATTGGAACCTCTTCAAATGCTTCTGGAACGACGAATTCGACTTTTTCACGAACAACATGATCAATTTCGATTGGTATCACCCGGAGCACTGCCACCGCTTCGAGCCGGCGCAGTTCCGCGCCTGGTTCGCGGAGGGCTGGGAAATCCAAGCCTGGGACGTCCAAGAAGCGGGGATTAGCTGCCGCGCAAGGAAGGTGTAGACATGTGCGGCATCCTGGGCGGCATCAACACCACCTTCACGAGTGGCAGCCTCGGACGGCTGCACCATCGCGGCCCGGATCAATCCGCGCTCGTGACCCTGCCCCTTCTGCCGCGGGGTACGGTCACACTCGGGCAGACGCGCCTGAACATCGTCGACCGCAACGACATCGACCTGCCTGTGCGGGTCGGCGACGCGGCCATTCTCTTTAACGGTGAGATCTACAACCACCCGGAACTGCGCGACGAGCTTCGGCAACTGGGTTGGGAATTCCACACGCGCACGGATAGCGAGGTCGCACTGGCCGCCTATCTACAATGGGGTCCCGATTGTCTGCCGCGCTTCAACGGCATGTTTGCGTTGGCCGTCTGGGACGGTAAGCGCTTCTTCTGCGCCCGCGATCGGATGGGCAAGAAACCGTTCTTCTATCGTCTTCGGCCCGACGTGTTCGAGTTCGCGTCGGAAATCAAGGCGTTCTCCAAGCTGGAGTTCGTCACTCACGAACTGTTTGACCTCTTTGAGTTCTGTTTCGACGAGCACACACTCTACCGCGACATCCTGGCCCTTCGCCCGGGTCACTATCTTCTCTATGACTTGGAGAAAGGCACCTGCCAGACGTCAAAGTATTGGGACATCGAGCAAGCCGTTGCCGGACGACTGATGGACGAGCGCAAGGCGGTCGGGCAGTTGATCGAGCTCCTGGAGGATGCGGTGAAGCTTCGTCTGCGGGCCGACGTGCCAGTGACGCTTTTCCTGGCCGGCGGATTGGACTCGTCGATCATCGCCAAGCTGAGCGGCGTCAAGGAGGCCTTCACGTGTCAATTCGACGAGTTCAAGGAAGTCATTGATGAAGAAGGCTACGTTCGCGACCTCACCGGTCGATTGGGTATCCGCGTGAACTGGGTGAGGCCCACCCGCGAGGAGTTCTTCCACGACCTTCCGCTGCTCAGTTTTCATCTGGAAATGCCTACAGGTTCATTCAGCGTTTTCCCGCTGTATCGACTGGCTCGGGCGTGCCGTGAGCGCGGATACAAGGTGGTGTTGTCGGGCGAAGGCTCGGATGAGCTGTTCGCCGGGTATGTGCGTAACGAGCTGCTGATGCACCAACCCGCGGAATGGCCCGACGGCAAGCGGCGGCATTATGCCTCGATGCTCCAGCGGTTTCACGGCGGGGACCTGGACCGTTTCTGCCGCATGGCCTCGCGGTCGGGGCTTACGGGCGCCGCGCTGATGAAAGTCTTCCTGTCGCAGCATTGGAGCGCCCGCCGCACGAACCTCGAGAACATTGCGTATGTCGAGAGCCGCATCTTCCTGCAACCGCTCTTGCAGATGGCGGACCGCATGTGCATGGCTCACGGCTTGGAAAACCGCTGTCCATTCTTGGACCACCGGATCGTGGAGTTCGCCTTTTCGCTCGACGACTCGCTGCGCTATCGAGACGGCGTCGGCAAGTGGATCGTGCACCGCGCGGCCGAGAAGCTGTTGCCCAAGGACGCGCGAGTGCTGCGTCGGCCAGTCAAGGACGGTCTGCCCACGCCGGTGAATCAGTGGCTGTACGGTTCACCGAGCTTCGACCGCAGACACTGGAATGCACTGATGACCGCGGAGTGCATCAAGAGCCTGCTCGGCGCGTGGCCGACGCCGGACCATCGCACCGTGCCCGCGGACTCGGTTCCCATGATCCCCGTGAGCATAGCAAACGACCTGAAGTCGCTCGAATTGGAAGCCGCTTCTCGCTCGTTGTAGCCATCGAATGTCCAGAACTGACCAGTGTGTCTTGTCCGTCATCGCCCCGTGCTACAACGAGGCCGTGAACATTGATTTGCTCGTTCGGCGCACGCTGGCGGCTTTCGACGCCATGACCATCGATGGGCAGCTCATTCTCGTGGATGACGGCAGTGTGGACGAAACTTGGGCCGCGATCAGCGCCGCCGCCGATGAAGACCGGCGCGTGTGGGGCGTACGCCACGAGCGCAACCGGGGAATCGTCCCCGCCTGGCAATCCGGCCTGGATGCGGCGCGCGGCCGGCTCGTCTGTTTGATTGACAGCGATTTGCAGAATCGCCCAGAGGATATTGCCCGGCTTCATCGCGTGTACGAACTGGGCGGCGCGGACGTCGTCCAAGGCGCGCGGCGACCGGTCTGCACCGTCCACCGTCACCGAGTTTTCACGCGCGGCCTGAACGCTCTGCTCAACCTTGCTTTCCGCACTCGGCTGCGCGACAACAAGTCCGGTTTCCTGCTGTGTCGGCGTGATACCCTCTCCGCCATTTTGCGGCATCGCCTTGCTTACCGATATTTTCAGGCCTTCGTCGGCGTGGCGGCCACGGCGCGCGGGTTTGTGATCAAGGAGGTGGACACCGTCTTCGAGCCGCGCCGCGCGGGCCAGTCGTTCCTGTCTCGTTTTCCCATCCGAACCTCGCTGCGAATTGTCTGGGAGCTCATCAAGTTCCGCGCCGAGACTTGGCTGGACGCTCGTGGTCGGGTCGGTCGCCGCTCCGTCCTCCTGAGCTCGCCGGCCTCCCTGGCGGATGCCCTGTGAACGTGACTGCTCTCGCGTCAGTAGACGACGTACTCGCTCGGAACGAAACCTTCGCGCTCGAGCACGACATTGACGATTACTACGCGAAATCCAGCGTTCTGATCCGTTGGATTGAGGCGCATCGACTTCGCGTCATCCGGCGGATGACCGCGGCAAGGCCCGGCGACACGGTTTTGGAGGTCGGTTGCGGCGGCGGTCACGTCCTGCGCCTCTTCCCTCAGGCCAAACTGACCGGCGTCGATGTCTCCGCACGGATGCTCGACAAAGCGGCGAAGAGACTGAGGGACTATGATGTCCGTTTACTACAGGGACAGTTGCACGAATTGGACCTCCAGCCGGGCTGCTTCGACCGAATCATCTGCACGGAAGTTCTGGAACACACCCTCGACCCTGCTAGCGTGTTGGCGGGAATGCAGAGTCTACTGAACTCCGACGGCCGGGCGGTGATTACCTTTCCCAACGATCACCTCATTCATGCGATCAAGCGTTGGCTCCACAAGACAGCGCTTGCACAGCTTCCCTCATTCGGCCGCATTGCCTGGGGCGGCGACGAGTATCATCTGCACGTGTGGCAGATCGCTGCGATGCGCGATCTGTTGCGCAAGCACTTTGTCATCGAACGCGAAGAATTCGTCCCCTCGCGCCTTCTGCCGATCCGTTGTTGTTTTCTGTGCCGAGCGGCGTAGGACCCGCATCTCCTGTGACAACCGCGAAGTCACAACTTTCATCGGCAAGGAAGCGCACTGCCCTAGGTTCCGGTGCGTCTACGCCGGGGTTGGGTGATCGTTTCCTCGTGGGCAAGCGTGTCCGCGGCGTAAGAGAGGGCCGCTTGAATGTCCGCACGCTTGAGGCGCGGGTAGGCGTCGAGCAAATCCGCATCGCTGGCTCCCTCACTCAGCTTGCGCAGAATGAGTTCGACCGGGATGCGAGTGCCTCGAATCATGGGTTTGCCGAGCATGATCTTGGGGCTGACTTCGATTCTATGGGAACGCAGCATCCTTCAAGCTCCGATCAGCCGACTGACGCTGAGCTAGGTTCTCATCGTACTCCAGCGAAACGAATCACACAAGGACGACAGGTCCTCTCGATCCGTAACCGTAGCTGGTGGAGGGCGAACTCCGCGGGCCGCGGTTACCCCTACGGCTCCCCTTCGTCGGCGAGGACGCTGTTCGAGCCGCGAGTCGAGGTGGCTCCCGCGAGCCGCCTCTGCAGAAACCGTCCCGTGTGGCTGCGCGAGCAGTCGGTCACTTGCTCAGGCGTGCCTTCGACGACGACGTGGCCGCCGGCGTCGCCCCCTTCGGGGCCGAGGTCGATCACCCAGTCGGCGACTTTGATGACGTCGAGGTTGTGCTCGATGACCACCACCGTGTGCCCGCGATCCACCAAACGATTGAGCAGCAGCAGCAGGTTCCGCACGTCCGCGAAGTGCAATCCGGTCGTCGGCTCATCGAGGACGTACACGGTGTGCGTTTCCGGCGAGCGGTGCAGCTCGGCGGCGAGCTTGACCCGCTGAGCCTCGCCGCCGGACAGCGTGCTCGACGGCTGCCCCAGGGTCATGTAGACCAGGCCCACGTCCTTGAGCGCCGCGAGCCGCCGGGAGATGTTGCTGAAGTTCTCGAAGAACTTGTGGGCCTCTTCGACGGGCATGTTGAGCACGTCGGCAATGTTGCGGCCGCGATAGCGGACCTCCAACGTCTCGCGGTTGTAGCGCGCCCCGCCGCACTCGCCGCAGGGAACGAACACGTCGGGCAAAAAGTGCATGACGATGCGCTTGACCCCCTGCCCCTCGCACAGCTCGCAGCGCCCCCCGGGCACGTTGAAGCTGAATCGCGGTGGGCCGTACCCGCGAATCTTGGCCTCACGCGTCCGGGCATAGAGATCACGAATGAGATTGAACACGCCGACATAGGTGGCCGGGTTGCTCCGCGGGGTACGGCCGATGGGCGACTGGTCGATTTCGATGACCTTGTCCACCAGGGATGCTCCGGAGATGCGCTCGCATTCTCCGGGCCGCGCACCGCCGCGATGGATGCGCCGCTTCAGGGCCCGCAGGAGCACTTGCGTGACCAGGGTGCTCTTGCCGCTGCCGGACACGCCCGTCACCGCGACGAGGCAGCTCAATGGAAAGCGCACGTTGATGTTCTTGAGGTTGTTGGCCCTCGCCCCTTGCACTTCCACGGCCCGCTCCCAGTTCACCGTGCGGCGTTCTTCGGGCAAGGATATGCTCCATTCGCCGGTCAGGAACTTCGCCGTGGCCGAGTTTGGCGAGCGCAGAACGTCCTCGACCGAACCCTGCGCGACAAGGTAACCCCCGCGAGCCCCGGCGCCGGGTCCGATGTCGATCATGTGGGACGCCCCGCCGATCACTTCCTCCTCGTGCTCGACGACGATCACGGTGTTGTCCATGCTCGCCAGTCGCTGGAGGATGGCGGTCAGGCGGCGAGTGTCGCGGGGGTGCAGGCCGATGGTCGGTTCGTCCAGGACGTAGCAAATCCCCGCCAGGGCGCTGCCGATCTGCGTGGCGAGTCGAATCCGCTGGAACTCGCCGCCGGACAGCGTCGAGCTGGCCCGGTCCAGACCGAGGTAATCGACGCCGACCTCGCAGAGGAATTCCAAACGCTGTCGAACCTCGCGGAGGAGCGGCTCGGCCACGGCTGCGGCCTCGCCTGAGAATCGCAACTGCTCCGCGAAAAACTCGCGAGCCTGGGCGATGGTCATCCGCGAAACATCAATGATCGTTTGCTCCGCGACTTTCACGCACACGGCCTGCCGGTTGAGCCGCGCCCCCTCGCATGCCTCGCACGGAGCTTCGGTCAGGAAGGCGTGCAGGCGCTGCTTGGCGGATTCCGATTCCGTTGTCTGCCAACGCCGCTTGAGGTTCGGCAAGACGCCCTCGAAGCTCGCCCCATACTTTTGCACATCGTCCGCCGTCGTTCCCTTCATCAGGATGTCGGCCCGTGGCGCGGCGATGTTGCGGAACGGAACATCCGGCAGGACGCCGAAACGCTCGCAGAACTCCTGGAGCGTTTTGGCGTAGATGGCGTTGAGCCGTCGGCCTTGATGCCGCCATGCGGCGATGGCGCCGTCGCGCAAAGACACGTTGGGGTCGGGCACGACGAGTTCCGCGTCGAATTCGAGCGCGCTGCCCAGGCCGTGGCAGACCTCACAGGCGCCTTGCGGCGAATTGAAACTGAAGAGCTGCGGCGAAAGCTCACTGACTCGGACCTCCGGGTGGACCGGGCAGGCCAGCGCCGCGCTGTACGGCTGATCCGACCAGCGGCCCGCCTCTAGCTCCGCGCTGATGATGACTCGTCCGCCGGACAGCCGCGTGGCCAGCTCGATGCTGTCGGCAAGCCGCTGGCCCGATTCCGGCTTGATGGTCAGACGATCGACCACCGCGTCGATGGTGTGCTTGCGGTTGGCGGCGAGGGCAGGGGCCTCCTCGATCATCACCACCTCGCCGTCGATCCGCGCCCGGACGAACCCCTCCTTAAGCATTCGTTCCAGCACCGCCTTGTGCTGGCCGCGCTGCTCGACGATGAGCGGGGCGAGCACCAGGATGCGCTGACCCGCGGGGCCCGCCAGCACCGCGTCCACCATCTGCGACGTGGACTGCTTGACGATCGGCCGGTCGCAAATCCAGCACCGCGGCTCGCCCACCCGGGCGAACAGCACGCGGAGGAAGTCGTGAATCTCCGTGGAGGTGGCCACCGTCGACCGCGGGCCCGCCTCCGTCGAGCGCTGCTCGATCGCCACTGTGGGGCATAGTCCCTCGATGCGATCCACATCCGGCTTTTGCATCTGCTCGAGGAACTGGCGGGCATAGGGGGAAATCGACTCGACGTATCGCCGCTGCCCCTCGGCGTAGATGGTGTCGAAGGCCAGCGAACTCTTGCCCGAACCCGACAGCCCGGTGATGACGGTGAGCGCCCCCCGCGGGGCCTCGACGCTAATGTTCTTGAGGTTGTGCTGCCGTGCGCCAAAAACGCGGATGCTGGGACGCGAGGTCATGGTCGTGTCAGCGAGCCGCCGGCGCCGTCGCCACAGCAGGCGTGGGCAACCGGTGCAGAACCCAGCAAGATACGAGGTGTTTCAACAGACTTCAAACGGCGCCGCAACGCACGGAGCAGAAAGGACTCGCCGTCGGAACGAAGAAGAAGGCGATGTGAGATCTGAAACTTCGGCTTAGGGGGCCAGCAGCTCGTGCACGACCTTGTAGTCCGCCAGGTCCACGTCGTCATCGGCGTCGTAGTCAGCGCAGGCGCAGGCGTCCTCGATAGAGCCGCCCCGGCCGGTGAAGCAATTCTGAAAGCCGGCCACGTCGGAGAGGTCCACCGCCCCGTCCTCGTTCATGTCCCCAAACTGATCGCAGATGCAGATGTTTGGGCAGTTGTCCCGCGCTTTGCGGGCGCACACGTCGTCCCACTCGCCCCGGCAGCAGAACTCGTCGCCTAGCTCGATGCAGACGATGTTGCAGCACTCCTCGCGGCTGCACCCGGGGGTGAAGTTGAAGTTGCAGCAGTCGCCCTCCTGCGGGCAGACGATGGGCGGCTCGCACACATCGCAGATGTCCACGGCCAGGTCGGCGCAGGCGGCGCTCCACTGCGAACTGCAACACGCCGAGTTCGACGCGCAGACCAGGTCGCAGCAGGTCGTGTCGCTGCACCCCGGCGCAGCGTGCGCCGTGCAGCAGTCGCCGGTCCCGGGACAGCCGCCCCCGCCGCAAAGGTTGCCGCAAAGGTCCCCGGCCAACCCCGCGCAGATGCTGTCCCACGTGAAACAACACTTGAAGTCGAAGCAGCAGACTTCGGTGCTGCAGATCGGGTCATCGCATCCCCCGCCGCCGTGCGCGGTGCAGCAATTGCTGCCGAGCGGTTCGGATTCCGCCGTCTCACTCTGCCCGAACGCAGAACCCGCCGAACCAATGCATAGAACGGATAGGAACAGCCTCGTTTGCCCGACGGAATGTGTACCGTTCATCATCGCCCTCCGCAGCCAACATAACGAAAACCGCGGCGCGAAATCAAGTCCTTTCCCTGTGATATCGCCTTCGCTCAATTTGACGGGCCGTCTGGCCGATGATAGAGTCGTTCCAGCGAGTTCGGGGAAACAACCGGACCGGTTACCGACCGCTGGCGAAAGGCGCGAAGCGCTGTGGACGTGCGGCGCGGCTTTCGCCATCGGCCTGTAGGAAAAAAGCCGTGGCTGATGCCGATCTGTCTGCCCGCGCGCAAGAGCTGCTCGGGCACACCTTCCGCGATCCCGACCTGCTCCAGACGTCCCTGACCCACTCCTCCGTGGCCAACAGCCGCGTGGAGAGCAACGAACGCCTTGAGTTCCTCGGCGACGCCGTCCTGGGCATGGTGGTCTGCGAGGAGCTGTATCGCCGCTTCGGCCAGTGGCTCGAGGGCGACCTCACCAAGGTCAAGTCCGTGATCGTCTCCCGCCGCGTCTGCGCCGAGATCGCTGACTCCACCGGCCTCACCGAGCTGCTCGTGCTCGGCAACGGCGTCGGAGGAAAGAGCAACCTCCCCACCTCGCTTCGCGCCGCGGTCTATGAGTCCGTCATCGGGGCCCTGTTCCTCGACGGCGGCATCGACGCGGCCAAGGGCTTCATCCTGCGGACCATGGCCCCGCACCTCGCCTCGGCCGCCGGACCCGGCTCCAACGAGAACTACAAATCCTCCTTGCAGCAATACGCCCAGCGCCGCCTCGCGGCCACGCCGCAGTACGAGGCCCTCGACGAGCAAGGCCCCGATCACAGCAAGTGCTTCGAGATTTCCGTCGTCCTCGACGGCGAGCGCTTCCCCAGCGCCTGGGGCCCCAGCAAAAAAGAAGCCGAGCAAGAGGCCGCCCGCCGCGCCCTCGAAACCCTCCGCGACCGCGACCGCAATCGCCCCCGCCCGTAGTCTCAGTAAGAATGTTTTCGCGTGACTTTCGGGGGTTTCCCCTGCCCCCCTTTGGAGGAGGCGCGGGTGAGGGCGTGACTTCGGCGGGAGTTTGTGGTACCATGGCCGGGGTCTCCCAGCCGAGGCGAAACTGAATACTCGCATCAAGCGCGTCCGCGAAGAAAGTCACCGCCCTCTTGGCGTGCGGGGCGGCGATTCTGCCCACGGCGGCCGTCGCGCAGACCATCGTCTGGACGGATTCGAACGCGCGGCGGATTCAGCGGAAGGACGTGCACGGGGGCCCAATCCAGACCATCGTTCAGTTTCCTTCGCCCAGCGCGGCTACGCAAATCAACTACGACCCCGTCACCGCGAAGCTGTACTACCTTTTTTTTGGCCACCGAATTCCTTTCAGCGCGCCAACGTGGACGGGTCCGACGCAGAGAACATCTCTACGCCAAGCGTGGGACTCTTTACGCTCAACGTGGACTCGCGGAAGCTGTATTGGATTACCAGCTCTGGGTCTCCGAAGACGCTCAACTATTCCGAGTTAGACGGCTCGGGCCATGCCTCGCACACCTACCCGGCCTGCTGCGTGCTCACCGTTGAGGCCTTTGGAGATGACGTGTTTTTCGGCGCAGGCGGTCTTCTGAAAAAAGGCATCTGGCGCGCCGACCCCGACGGTTCCAACGAGCAGTTTCTCCGTTCCATGGGACAGCCCGAGGACCTCGCCTACGATCCCGTGGAAAACAAGCTGTACATCGCCCGCGGTATCGCGATTTCCCGGATGAACCTGGACGGCACCGGCTTTGAGGACCTCGTTGTGCCTCCCCCAGATTTCAGTCCGGAGAGAATTGTCGTGGACTCCTGGGGGCGAAAGGTGTACTGGGCCGACAGTGTGGCGAAAGTCATCCGGCGATCCTACCTGGACGGGTCGAACGTGGAAGACTTCGTCACCGCGAGCGACGTGGGCAACCCCGATTTCAATATCCAAGGGCTGACCATCGTGCCTCCCGCGCCCATCCCGGCTTTGTCCGGTTGGGCTTTGTTGGCGATGGCTGGGATGCTGCTGGGTATAGGTCTTCTTGTCCTGAGGAATCGTCTGAATGCAGGGTTTTCGAGGAGCGCAGCTCTGTCGATGCCATCGGTCGTTGGGCTTCCTGGGCTGTGCTGGTGCAATTGGGCAACCTGCTAAGGGAACATCTGATGGCGCGATGTCGCCCATCTTTGATCACGCGCTTGGTTCTGCTTGTCTGGCTGGCGGCGCCCACGGCCGCCCTCGGACAGACCATCGTCTGGACCGATCAGGACGCTCGGACGATTCAGCGGAAGGACGTGCACGGGGGGCCGATCCAGACCATCGTGGAGTTCCCCTCGCCCAGCTCCGCTTCTCTAATCCACTACGATCCGGTCGCCGCCAAGCTGTACTACCTCTTTCTTGGGCCATCCAGTTCCTTTCACTTTCAGCGCGCAAACCTAGACGGCTCGGATGCTGAAAACATCCCCACCCCAAGTGTGGGCGGCTTCACGTTGAACGTGGACTCGCGGAAGCTGTAGTCCAATTCGGAGTAATTCAGGGCGTTGCCAGGAAAAGATGCGCTAGTCCAGTACTTGGTCCCGGTTGCCATCGTGGACGACTAGCCCTCAGCCCTGCCGTTGGTCCCTCGCCGCCCTGATCGCTCGAAATCTTTTTTCCAGCGATCACCCCGCGCGTTATGTAGGTGTATGAACACCAGCGCCCATCCCGCGCCCATAAACCCTCTTCCCCAGTCCCTAATCCCAGGCGCGCAGAAAAAACGCCCGTGCGAAACGAAGCCGATGGAAAAACGCGCAACCGTTTGCGACCGAAGGAGTTATGTCAGAATGCCGTTTTCAAAACGAACCCGATTCAAACCCGATGGGAACGCGACCGCGCCGTGCGTGCTTCACGGATCGAGGATCGACAGGGCGTCGCTGGGCAGGGAATCGAGCAGCGGGAGGGTGACGGCAATGACGGCGGGGTCGAACTGTCGCCCGGCCCCGGCGAGAAGCTCGGCGCGAACCTGGTCCACTCCGTAGGCCGGCTTGTACGTCCGGGGGGAGAACATCGTGTCCAGGGCGTCGGCCACGGCCAGGATCCTCGCACCGGCGGGAATCCGCTCCCCAGTCAGGCCTCGTGGATATCCGCGGCCGTCGAAGCGCTCATGATGGTGCAAGATCAGCGGCAGCTCGTCAGCGAGGAAGCTCAAATGCCCCATGATCTCGATCGCAATCTCGGGGTGTCGCTTGATGGCAATGAACTCATCGTCGGTCAGCGGCCCCGGCTTGGTGAGGATGGCGTCGGGCACGCCGATCTTGCCCACGTCGTGCAGCAGCGCCGCCTGCCGCAAAGAATCGAGTTGCGACGCGGGCCAGCCCATGCGCCGGGCGATCGAGTCGGCGTAGGCGGCAACGTTGAGCGAGTGGGCGCGGGTGTACGAATCGCGGGCGTCGACCGCGGCGACGAGCGCTCGGGTGGATTCGGCATCGGTGCCGCAAAGTTGCTCGCGGATCGCGGCGATGGCTTCGGTCGTCGGCCCGAACGACCATCGCGCCGCATTCGGGGCATCCTCACGGCGCGTTCGCGGTGGATGTACGATGGACTGTGGCTGCCTCGTCATGGCGTCGTTCACTCGGTTCGACTCGACCCTTCACCGCTATCGTCGCCCCGCCCTGCGCACTTAACGTCCCTCGGCGTCGCGGCGCTTATCTGCAAGCTCCGTTACGGCGCACGAACGATAACGCCGGCGCATCCGGTTTATGACGGCGCGACGCGGACGTTGTCTTCGTCGAGTGTCATATCGTGACACTCGCAATATGGGGCGATCCGATAAGGGCCGGAGGTTGCGTTGCAACTAGGACGCGGTATCTTGTGCGGTTATGGGCGGGCGAAGTGCAATGTCCTTACGGACGTGGAGTTGCTTGCTCCTTCTCGCAGCGTCGGCGGGATGCGCGACCACGAGTCTTACTTCCCGCGATCAACGGCAAATCCAAACCACCCTCGAAGCGCAAGCCGACGCCTGGAACCAAGGCGACCTCGCGAGGTTCATGGCGCCCTACTCGCAATCACCGCAGCTCACGTTCAGCTCCGGCGGGAAGGTCACCCGCGGTTGGCAAGACACGTTTGACCGGTATAAAGCGCGTTACCCGACGCGCGCGGACATGGGACGACTTCATTTCACGGACCTGGAGATCACGCAGGTCGCACCCCGTGCGGCGCTGGTTCTGGGTCGTTGGCGACTGGAACGGGAGAAGCCCGTGGGAGGCAACTTCAGTCTCGTGCTCCGAAAAGACCGCGATCAGTGGGTCATCATTCACGACCATACGTCCACCGAAAATCCCTGACCGAATCGTCGGTCCGATAGCGGCCCTAAGTTCCCCGCTGCAAGTAAATCCCCGCGGGCGAGCGGTCGATTTTGAATGGCCGGCAATGCCTGCGGCGCTCTGGGAGCGGTCATGAACCAGGCCGTCGCCTCCATGAGCCCGAAGGCAGCCAATCGTTACGTGACCGATGCGATGCGACGCTTCGCCCGCGAAGTCGCGGCGCTGCCCCTCTCAGACCATCACGACGACGTGGACCTCGCCCGTATCGCAGCCGAGATGGAGGCCTTCCAAACCGGAGTGACGAACTGGGATGATGTCGCCACCTTGCCAATGCAGCAGCAGCTGCAGGTGGCCATGAGCCACCTCAAGGACTGGGTGACCGAGCTTCAACCGCAGGTCGCAGTCCTGGAGCAGCAGCGTCACGATCTGATCGAGCAGGACTGACGCCCTAGCGTCGCCGCCAGACGTGAGGGAGGAGCGGCGACGCTTCCGCATTGGGCGCGTCGCCCCCGGCCGGGCCGGGGAGCCCCATTCCGCATCCAATCGCCCTTTTCTCTCCACCTGACCTAGCCAGACAGTTTTTCGAGCTTGACCGCAACGCCCCCTCTTGTATAGTGTAGCCCACATTAATCGGGTGGCAGAGGAGGCGGAAACGGTGCATCTCCCTCGCATCCGGGTTTCCACGAAGAGAGAAAACCCGGAAACAAGCCGCGTCTTGTGTGGTCACTTTTTTTCGCGATCGCGGCCGGTTGCCGTCGTTTTGGCGATCGTTGCGGCGCTCCGGGCGCAAAGCGTCCCCGGGCAGGTCCCCTGCGGCGAGGCGGTCAATGCGTGCATCTATGTGATGCTCGACCGTACGGGCAGCACTAGCCCCCAAAGTCTTGCCAACGAAGGAAACGCGGCCAAGGACTTCCTCGACTTCTTCGCCGCGGTTGCGGACGCACCGCCGGTGGCCATCGGGGCCTTTGGCTGCAACGGCACCGGCTTTCCCGCCAACGGCGCCGGGCACTTGGGTTATTGCACCGGGAACGCCAACCGCGCCTGCACCCTGCTGGCCCTGTCGGATACGTCGTCGCCGGCGCCCTACGGGGACGACGATGGAAGCACCTCCGACGGCGACCACTATAGCTTTGTGCAGAGGACCATGGGCAGCATGAGCAGCGTGGGCACGCACTTTTCCTGCGCCTTGGACGTGGTCAATACGGGACTCGGGCATGGAAGCTGCCCGGCGGACAAGAAGAAAGTCCTGATCTTCCTCTCCGATGGGGCAGACATGGACGGCCAGAATTCGCTGAATGCCGCCGACCATCTCAAGATCACGCACGAGGTGGAGATCTTCTCGATTCTGTTTCCGGCCGCGTCCGGGGGACCCAGCCAGGCGGAGCAGGACCAGATGCGGGCGATCGCCAGCGATCCCAAGAGCATTCACTACTTCCTGGCGCCCGATTCCTCCGACCTGGCGGCGATCTTCGATACCGTCGCCGAGCAGATCGGCTGCGACGATGGACAGGTTTGCACCGACGACTTCTGTGTCAACGGGTTTTGCTCGCATACGCCGATTGCCGGCTGCTGCGACGGCGATGATGACTGCGCCGATGCCGCGCCGCCCTGCGAGGGCGGGCAGTACTGCGACCTCGCGGACGGCGTTTGCAAGGACAACCCGGACGCTGCGCTCAGCACGCCGTGCGAGCGCGAGGACCCCGGCCGTCGTTGCACCGTCGATCAGTGCGATGGGAACGGTCATTGCGTTTTCCTGCGAAACGTAACCTGCTCAGGCCCCTCGGGACCGTGCGACGGCGGCAAGCTCTGCGAACTGGCCACCGGTGCTTGCGTGGACGCGCCCGATCCGCCCTTCGATACGTTCTGCAACGTCGATAACAACCTCTGCTCGCTGGACCATTGCGACGGAGGCGGGAATTGCGTTAATTTCGGCAATGTCAAACACACCTGCGCGCCGGCCGTCCCTCCCTGTGAGGGCGGGGAGACCTGCAACCCCGCGACGGGGGTTTGTCAGCCCAATCCCGACGCACCCTTGGGCACATCATGCGAAAGAGGCGATCCCCAAGGACTCTGTACGATCGATCATTGCGACGGGAGCGGAAGGTGTGTCCTGAAAACAGCGGTCGATTGCGCCGATCCGGCGCCGCCATGCGAAGGCGGGCAGTACTGCGATACCACGGACGGCGCTTGCAAGGACAATGCGGACGCCGCGCTGAGTACGCCGTGCGAGCGCGGCGACGCGCTGGGGCTGTGTACCGTTGACCACTGCGACGGGCTGGGGAACTGCGTGGAGCTGCACGCAGTGAATTGTCCGGGCGAGATCCCGCCTTGTGAGGGCGGCTCGCACTGCTATCCGCCCACAGGCGCTTGTATCGACCTGCCCGACGCGGCTGAGAGCACGCCCTGCGAACGCGGAGACACTCTTGGGCTTTGCACCACCGACCATTGCGATGGAGACGGGCACTGCGTTCTGAAAACGGCGGTCGACTGCGCCGATGCCGCCCCGCCGTGCGAAGGCGGGCAGTACTGCGATCCGGCGGACGGCGTTTGCAAAGACACTCCGGATGCCGTCCCGAGTACGCCGTGCGAGGCGGACGGCGATCTGTGCACCATCGAGCAGTGCGACGGTGCGGGCGGCTGTGTATTCCTGCGCAACGTAGTATGTCCCGGACCGACGGGCTCTTGTGACGGCGGACAACGCTGCAATTCCGCCACTGGCGTGTGCCAGAACGAGCCGGATGCCGCCCTGGGCACCTCGTGCGAACGGGGTGACCCGCTGGGGTTGTGCACCGTCGACCACTGCAGCGGGCTGGGGAACTGCGTGGAGCTGACCATCGTGAATTGCCCGGACCCCGTTCCGCCTTGTGAGGGCGGGGCTCGATGCGAGCCCACCACCGGCGCTTGCGTGAATCTGGCGGACGCGCCATTGAGCACTCCGTGCGAACGCGACAATCCGCCGAATCTCTGCTTGCGGGATCATTGTGACGGCGGCGGCAACTGCGTGATTCTCAATCCGATCACCTGCCCCGGTTCCCAAGGCGCCTGCGAAGCCGGCGAAAACTGCGATCCAGCCACCGGCCAGTGCGTCCTGAAGAGCGATCCGCCCGCAGGCACGCCGTGCGAAGAGGATCAGAACTTGTGTACGATCGAACAATGCGACGGCTTGGGCGACTGCGTGTTGCTGCGGGATGTGGAGTGCCCGCTGTCGACCGGCGCCTGTGACGCGGGCAAGAGCTGTGATCCGCTGACCGGCGCGTGCGTCGATGAGCCCGACCCGCCGCCGAGCACGCCCTGCCAACGCGATGCCGACCTGTGCTCCCATGACTTTTGCGACGGAAACGGCAACTGCGTTTTTCTGAATCGCAAGGGCTGCCCGCCGGACACCGCATGCGAGACCTTCGCGTGCGATCCTTCGACCGGGTCGTGCGAGGGTACGCCGCGAGCCTTGGGCACGCACTGCGAACGCGGGGACGCGATGGGGCTGTGTACCACCGATCATTGCGATGGAGACGGCCACTGTGTTCTGAAAACGGCGGTCGACTGCGCCGATGCCGCCCCGCCGTGCGAACGGGGGCAGTATTGCGATCCGACGGACGGTGCCTGTAAGGACAATCCAGACACCGCGACGGGCGCGCCGTGCGATACGGACGGCGATCGGTGTACCGTCGAACAGTGCGACGGCGCGGGCGGCTGCGCTTATCACCGCGACGTTGCGTGTCCTGGCCCCGCCGGCTTTTGTGATGGAGGACAGCGCTGCAATGCGGCCAACGGCCTGTGCCGAGACGAACTCGACAAATCCTTGGGGACCTCATGCGAGCGCGGAGACCCCGCGGGGTTGTGTACCGTTGACCGCTGCAATGGGCTGGGACACTGCGTGGAGGTCAGCGTGGTGATGTGCGCGGACCCGGCGCCGCCTTGCGAAAGCGGCGCCCGTTGCGAGCCGACCACCGGCGCCTGTGTGGACCTGCCGGACGCGCCGGCAGGCGAAACGTGCGAGCTCGGAGACCCCCTGGGGCCCTGCACCATTGATGGATGCGATGGTTCGGGCGAGTGCGTGTTTGTCGGCGAGTGCCCGGGAGATCCGGCCCATTTTTGCAACAAAGGCCAGCCCAACGACCCGATGGACAACGAATGCGTCGATTGCGTCCAGGGCGGCTTCTGCGTGACCGACCAGGATTGTGCCCCGGAGCGCGGCCCCTTCGTGGTTTTCTGCGATCAGGGGCTTGATCCCGACGACTGCACGGACAACTTCTGCGACCGAAGGAAGATCATTGAGTGTGAAAGCGACGCCGACTGCCCCTCGGACCCCGCCAAGTGCGTGGACAGCTTCTGCGATCCGGTGGATCAGGCGTGCGAGACCTTGCCCATCCCGGACTGCTGCGATCGCGACGAACATTGTCTGCCTGACCCGGCCGAGTGCGTGGACAGCTTCTGCGGCCCCACCGACAATGCCTGCAAGATGGTGCCCATCCCCGGCTGTTGCCACGGCGACACGGACTGCCCTTCCGACCCGGCCCGGTGCGTCGATAGCTTCTGCGACTCCAAGGACAACACCTGCGCGATGTTGTCCATCCCGGGATGCTGCCTGAGCGATACCGACTGCCCGTCGGACCCGGCCGTGTGCGTTAACAGCTTTTGCAATCCATTCGACGGCGCGTGCGCAACCGCGCCCATACCCGGTTGCTGCGACGGCGACGAAGACTGTCCCCCGCCGACGAATGTCTGTGATGCAGGTCAGACGTGCAACCGGACCACCGGCGCGTGCGAGGACCTGCCTGATCCTGAGGGCACGCCGTGCCTCGACGGTCTGTTCTGCACGCTCGCAGATGTCTGCACGGGCGGCGAATGTCGCGGGTCGCCCCTGGCGTGCCCCGAGCTGCCCTGCATCGTCGCCGTGTGCGACGAGCAGGCCCGCGGCTGCGTCGGCCAAGCGGCCAGCGACGGCACAGCCTGCGACGACGGCTACTTCTGCACCATTGACGACGCCTGCGCGGGCGGGGGCTGTGAAGGCCAGCCCCGCGCGTGCGGCCCGTTCGATGAGCCGTGCGGTTTCGGCGTCTGCGACGAACTCGCCGACGCGTGCATCGTCGTGCCTCGCGACGACGTCTCGACGTGTACCGACGACGACCCCTGTACCACGCACGACCGTTGCGAAGGCGGCGTCTGCCGCGGCGATCGATCGTACGCGCCCGACGCGTGGCGGCAGTTCGCGGGTTGTCTGGGCGGGGTTGGCGCCGCGATCAGCCCCGACTGCTCGTGTTTCGACTTCGACACTGATGGCGACGTGGACCTGAAGGACGTCGCCGAGTTCCTGCTGCGCGTGGCTGGAGATTAGCCAGCAGTCGAGATGCTCGCGCACGGCCGCTAGGGCGCCAACTGCTTGATCGCCGCCACGCAGAATGCACCCGCAAAGAAGAGCAGCGGGCTGTCCCAGGTATGCGGCGATACGGCCTCGGCGATCGTCATCGCGACGGGGATGACGAGCACCGCGATCACCAGCTGCGGCGAAGTGAACGCATCATGGAACAGGAGCACGCCCGCGGCGCTGACCACAAAGACGCATGCGCTTCCGGCATACGAGCGGGTGTACCGTTTGCGAGTAAACAGACCGGGGACCGCATATTTGTGTCGACCGTAGCGCACCCCAACCGGCTCAGCCAGCCCGTCGCCGACGATGGCGATCAGCACCACCATCAGTGAGAGCGGGGCGAACCCGAAGTGCTGGAAGTAGAAGAGCATGGGAATCAGGACGAGCAGCGAAACCAGGAACTGACTCACCAGCCATTTGAGCGTGTGCGGCCGGTCCTCGGGGCGGTCCCACGAGCGGAACATCGTCTGAGCGAAGGCCACGCGGCTGCGAACGGGCGTCCAGAACAAGACGAACATCGCACACGTCGCCAGCCCGTTGACCACGCCGGAGAAGGCGCTGTGCGTCACCGCGAACAGCGTGTCGAGCAGCTGGGGGACGCAATACAATGCGAAATGGTTGATCTTGCGGGTGTAATTGACCAGCACGCCGAAGCGTTGAACCAGGCGACCGCCCAAGTAGGCGATCGCCGCGAGGGCGACGATTTTCAGGACCTGGCTGACGAAGAAGGCCGTATCCACTACGAAAGACTAGTCGTTCGGCGGTCGATTGGCGACTGAAAAACGGACTGGAGCCGACGGGGTTCGAACCCGCTACCTCCTGGTTGCAAACCAGGCGCTCTCCCAACTGAGCTACGGCCCCTCGTGGAGTTATTCTAGCCCTTCGGAGTGTGCGGAGCCAAGCACGAGGAGTCGCAACCCCGACCCGGCCAGTGGGACCCGGATTCTCAAGATGGCGTTCTCATGATGGCATGACAACCAGACGCAGCTTGGTTGTTCGCGATTGCGCATCAGTGCTTCAACCTGCCGCTCCCAAACGCCTTGAGGGACTTCTAAAACCGGCATCTTGGATCGAGAACGGCTTTGAATCCGGGCTTCGCTCTGGTATGATGAGTGGTGGTCGACGGTTATCTGGGATATGTCAGGGCCAATGGGAGCTAGACAGGCAGGCCGATGGGTTCGTCTCGTCGCGGCTCTCATCGCTTTGCGCTCGGGGCTTCAAGTCGCAACCGCACAGTGTCCGGGCGATTTGGACGGCAACGGGACGATCGACCTCAAAGACTTCGCTGAATTCGATTCGTGCGTGCTGGGACCCGACGTCCCCAATAAACTTCCCTCATGCGCGTTCGCAGACTTCGACGGGGACGCTGACACGGACCTCCAGGATTTTGCCGGATTTCAGCAGTGCTTCGGCAGCGGCGTGTCCGCCTGCCCGGAGCCGAGCGACACACTGTACGTCGACGCCGTCGCGGGGAGCGACAACACCGGCACGGGCGCGGGAGATCGCCCCGAATGCGCGTTCAAGTCCATCACGCGGGCGACGACGACCGCTGGCGTGGGGATCGCCTTCAAGACGATCCGGGCGCGGCCAGGCAGATACAGCGCCGCGACCACGCAAGAGGTGTTTCCGATCAAGCTTCCCTCGGGAGTGAAGCTCACCACCGTAAGCGCGCCTTCGCCGTCGGCCGTCTACGAGATTGTCGGAAGCGGAACACCGCCCGGAGGTTTTGCGCCCGTCGGCAGCGTGCACGCGGCGGTCACCTATTCGGGTCCGGGCGCAGCGACCCTGGAGAACTTCACCGTGCTCGGTACCGGCGCGACGACCGACGTGGTCGCGTGCAGGGCCGGCTCGCTCACGCTGAAGGACGTCACGCTCGAAAACGGCGAACGAGGGGCGGGCCTCTACGGCGACTGCGCGGCCCTACTCACCGGGATCACGACCGCCTCCATCAGTCACGCCGGCGTCGAAGTCGCGTCGCGGCGCGGTGTCTTGGTGAGCGGCCTTCGCGCGGACCACGAAGGCGACGGAATACACCACCATGCCGGCTGGCTCACGATCGACGGCGCGGATCTGAAGAGCACCTTCAACACCGGGCTGCTCGTTTCACCCGAGGACCGCGGCGTGACCGACGCCCCCCTCGCCCTAAACGCGACCGGGCTCAGTGTGCACGACTGCCTGGGCTTCGGGCTCGCCATCGAGATCTCTGAGGAGTTGCCGTTCGGAATCTCGGCCGTGAGCATCTCCAGCTCGTCGTTTTTCCGGAACGAGGAAACCGCCATCGAGGTCAACGCGGCCAGCACCTCCCCGATGTTCTTCGGCACGCTTCAGATCTACGAAAACGTGAAAGATGGAGTCGAGGTGGCAGCCGACAGCAGCGTGGCCTTTGCGTCAGTGTCGGTCACCGGGAACGGCCGCGCCGGCGTGCGCGCGCGTGGCGACTTCGTGGAACCGCAGTGACCGCGTCGGGCAACGGCGGGGCGGGATTCGACGTGAGCGGAGGTCGCTTCTCCTGCACCGGGTGTACGGTCGCGAACAACCAGCGAGAGGGCTACTTCATCTCGACGCCCGGAGCCGAAGCCGCGCGCATCAAGCAGGGATCGGTCGCCAACAATGGGCTCGGCCACACCGGGACGGGCTTCCTCGATGGCTTCCACGGGATCCACCTCTTGCAGGGCGAGATCGTGATCGACGGAGTGTCCATTTCGGGAAACATCCACGGAGCGGGTGTTTTCATAGACGCGCACGCGACATCGGCGCTGATGGTCAACAACGACATCACGGGCAATGGTCGAGGCCCCGATCCCGCGGAAAGCGATCCTGGGCTGGGAGGCGTCGCGATCCGCGCCGGACCCATGTATGTGTTCACCGGCAACAAGGTGCACGCGAACGTGCCCGACGGGATCAAGGTCTTCAGAGGTTTGGGCGACGGCACGATCGTGCTCGGGCCCGCGGCGGGGTGCGATGTGGCTGACGAACCGCCGAACGAACTCTACTGCTACGGAGTCGGCAACAAAGGACTGGTCGCGTACGAAGATGTGTTCGTGACCGCCGACTACAACCTTTGGCACAATGCGCCGCCCATACTGGGGACGGACTTTGCGGGCGCCGCGATGTTCGTCGGAACTGAGCCCGGCATCGTGATCGTCACGACAAGCTGCGCGGCAGCGGCCTACCCCTGTCCGTAGCGATACCTGCGGGACGACCGCTTCGCGGTGACCCGTAGCGCCCCCCCCGGCGTCGCCGTCCGGGGAATCCCGTGGAATAATGCGACGCGGTGGATGAGTATCTCGTTATCGACGGCAACAACCTGCTCCATGCCCTTCGCGAGAGCGGCGCAGTCCCAGCGTTGGGGCGTGAGACGCTCGTGCGGCAACTCGAACGATGGGCGAAGACGGCGGCGGCCAAGGTGACGCTCGTTTTTGACGGCGCACCGCCGGCCGGTGCCATGGCCCGGCAATTGTCGTCGAGGATCCTATCCGTGCGTTTCAGCGCCCCGCGAACGGCGGATGACCTGATCGTGGAGTTCGTCCGTCGCGCCTCCGATCCTGCGATGGTGCGGGTCATCAGCGACGACGGCGCCATCCGCCACGAAGTCGGCCTGCGGCGATGCCAACACGTTGGCACTGGCCCCTTCATCCAAGAGTTGTTTTCACCGCCTTCGCCGCCTCAACGGAGCACCGCACCCCCGCCTGAAAAGCCGTCCGCCCCGACGGCCGATGAGCTGGAAAAATGGAAACAAAAGTTCGGCAGCGAGAATGACGAACCCTTCGACGGTTACGAGGCCATGATCCACTAGCGCTGGCGCGATTTGATTCTGACTCGCAGTGCGTCACCGCATCGACTAGAATAGCAGGCGTGCCGGAGTTGAGGGCGAGACGATTGAACAATGACTGAGGACTTCGTCATCGGGGCCAAGCTGGGCGAGCTGGTGCAACGCGTAGTAAGCAGCTACCAGGCCGACGCACGCACCCAGCACATCGACCGCGTGTTCCTGCCCAACCGCGCGGAGATCGTGCAGCTCGTCCGCGACCTGCTGGAGCTGCTGTACCCGGGTTTCCTCGGGCGCCAGCGATTGACTCGCCACAACGTCGCCTTTCACGTAGGCGACTTGCTCCCGCGTATCGGCGAGGCCGCCTTTCGACAAATCCGCATGTGCCTGTGCTACGTCGAGGAGTGCGAACATCCGCAGCAGACGAACGATGAGCAGGCCGAGCGCCGTGCCCGCGAGGTGACCATCGCGTTTCTGGAGGGCATCCCGGCGATTCGCACCATGCTCGCCGGGGACGTGCAAGCCTCCTACGACGGCGACCCGGCCGCCCTCAACCCCGACGAGGTCATCCTGGCCTATCCGGGGCTGCTGGCCATCAGCGTGCAGCGGCTCGCCCACCTGCTCTACGAGCTCAACGTGCCCTTGATGCCTCGGATCATGTCCGAATGGGTCCACTCGCAGACCGGGATCGACATTCATCCCGGCGCCCGCATCGGAAAAAACTTCTTCATCGACCACGGAACGGGCGTGGTCATCGGCGAGACCACGGACATCGGCAACAGCGTCAAGATCTACCAAGGCGTCACGCTTGGCGCGCTGTCCATCCCCAAGGACGAGCGCGGGCGGGTCATCCGCGCCACCAAGCGGCACCCCACGGTCAAGGACAACGTCACCATCTACGCCAACGCCATCATCCTCGGCGGCGACACGGTCATCGGCGAAGGCTCCACCATAGGCGGCTCGGTGTTCGTCACCTCGAGCGTCCCGGCAGGATCGGTGGTCACCTTCAAACCTCCTGAGCTTCGCCTCAAGACCAAGGGCGCCGAAGACGGCCGCCCGCGGACGCCCGCACCGCCCCCACCATCAGAACCCGAGCCCGACTCCATGCCCGATTACGCGATCTAGCACCGTGCAAGAAGATGCGGACAAGCGTCAAGACAGAGGTTTGCGCGTTGGTCTGCTGACCGTTACGTGCGTTAGGGTTTCTTGATCGAGGGGGGTGAGGTGTGGTCGATGAGCATGCGGGGGGCCTTCTCGATCTCCGTGATCATCGTCCCGCGGCGCCAGATGCGCACGTCGCCGGTGGATTCGGAAAGGGTGACGGCGATGCTCTTGGTGGTGGCGGTGATACCCGCGGCCGCGGCGTGCCGAGAGCCCAGGCCCTGGGGCATGGCTTCGCCGGCCACGGCGGGGCGCAGCGTGGTACACGCCGCCAGAATCACGCCATTGCCCTTGAGAATGAAGGCCCCGTCGAGTTTTGCGATTTCCTTGACCGACTCGACCATGGTGTCGTCGAGGATGTTGCGCTGTTTCTCCGTATAGCCCTTGAAGGGGTTGATCCGACCGGGAAGGCTGCAGCGGAGCACCTCGCGATGGTCGCCGATGACGAACAGTGCCCCGACCGGTTTGCCCTCGCGCCCTTCGTGGGCCAGCTCCAGGGCGATGCGGAGGAGCTTCTCGAAGACCGGGCGGCGGATGTGCTCCGTAAGCTGGGGCTGTCCGACGGATTGGAACAGCTCGTATTCTTCGCCGACGCGCATGGTGAGGAGCGTGTCGATGCCGCGACCGACCACTCCGGTGAGAAACACGAACACATCGCCGGCCTTGAGGAGTTGCTGCGAGAAGGCGATAAGGGTGGCCATCTTGATTTGGCCCATCCGCGAAAGATCAAAAGCCGGTACGGACAAGGAGTCCGCGGAGAGTTCTTTGGCCTTTTGCTCCTCCTCGGCGTCGCGGCAGACGAGCACGAGTTTGGTGGGCGGGCTAATCGCGGCCTGCAACGCTGGTAGATCCTCCACCGCATTGACATAGGCGAACATGACCCTCGCGGAGACCGCCTTGGCGACGTCCGCGGCGGCTACGATGATGGGGGCGGCGAAATCCAAATCGGATGCGGGCATGTTTGTCGGAGAACCTCGCTTGGGCCCGTCGCGCCGGAGGGCGGCATCGCTCGCCTCGCCGTCGACTCGATCCGGCTTCACGTGTTTGCGGCGCGCCACGGCGCGCACTATACTCATCGGCATGCTCGCTCACAAACTGCGAATCGCCGGTTTCGCAGCGGCAAGCCTCATCGCGCCGACGGTACTTCCCGCCGAGCAGAACGCGCCGGCGACTCCGCCGCCCGTGTTGATCGGCGAGCCGCATCGCGAGTATCTTTCCAGGGTGGCGCGGCGCACCGTGCAGGACGCCGGGCTGCCCGAAAAACCGTACGAACCCGCCTATGTGCCCGAAGGTCTTGCGACCCTGTCGGCGGAAGCCGTGGTCCGTCTGCGGCATCATGGGTACCTCTTTGGCGTGGGAGTCGGCGGACCCGGCTCCATCGTTCGCGCGACGCGCGACGCAGCGCTCGCCGCTTGCGGCGGGCTCCCCAAGGGGCAGTTTTCGCGGCTGGACAAGGACGAGTGGTTGATCGAGATCGAGGTCCTGGGGTCCGCCGTCGCGCTTCCCTCGGGCATCGATTGGACCCAGCCGAGCGCCGTTGAACCGTTCATCGAGCCCGGAGTGGATGGACTGCTCGTGATCGTCGGAGAGGCGACGAGGCGAGTGTGTCCCTCCGAGATCGTGGCCAGCGAGTCGACCATCGCGGAGGCAGCGAAGCTCCTGGCCCAGGGGCTACAGCTCACCGCGGGGCAGATCGCGCGGACGCCCCTGATGCGGTTTCGCACCGCCCATTGGTACGAACCGTCGGCGAGCCGGAGCATCGTCTCCCTGCATCGGGGGCTGACGCTCGTGTCGCCTAATGCAGTCTCCGCGGCGGGACTGAAGGAGGCAATCGACCGGATCGCCGAGTACATGGTGTACCGGCAGCGGAGCACCGGACTGTTCAGCTACCAATTCGAGCCCGGGGCGGATCGCTTCAGCGACGAGGACAACGTAGTGCGGCAGGCGGGGGCGACGATGGCTTTGGCCGTACACGCCCAGTGGTCCGGGCGGAGCGCGTCGCTGGCTGCGGCGGATGCCGCCGTCGCCAATCACCTGCAAGGAATCAGCGCCTTACCGTCTGCCTCCGGGGCGAGCTTCATCGCCACCGGCGACGGCAAGAACAAGCTCGGCGTTACCGCGATGCTGGCCCTCGCCCTCGCCCAGCATCCGGACGCGGCGCGGTTCGAGACGACGCGTCAACGACTGCTGGCCGGCATGCTCACGCTGCAGCGTCCTTCGGGCATGTTCATGACCGCCTTCCCTCCGGCCATCGACGTTAGGGGACAGGACTACTTTCCCGGTGAGGCCCTGCTGGCGTTGGCCGATGAGTACGACCGACGGCCGTCGCCCGCGATCTTGGAGGCGTTCGACCGGGCCATCGACTTCTATCGCGATTACTTCGACGCGTCGCGCTCCGCGGCGTTCGTTTCCTGGCAGGTCCAAGCGTTCGCTCTCATGGCGAAGCACACCAAGCGCAAGGACTACAACGACTATGTGTTCGCGTTGACGGATCACCTTGCCGCGAAGCAGCTGACCTCCGCCAACTGCGCATGGCCAGAATTGCACGGCGCTATTGCGGGACCGGGCAGCTCACAGGCGGGCGCGTCCACGGCATCGTACCTCGAGGCGTTCACCGATGCGCTGGTGCTGGCGAGCACGATCGGCGATGCGGAACGCGTCCGAAGGTACGAAGGCCTGGTTCGTGACGCGGCGCGCTTCGTCATTCAGTTGCAGGTGCGCCCGGAAGAGGCCTATTTCATCCGCAGTCCGCAGGACGCGGTCGGTGGTATTCGCGCGGCGCCGGCCCTCAACAAGCTCCGCATCGATCATTGCCAGCATGCGCTCGTCGCACTCATCAAGGCGCGGGAGGCGCTCTTCCCAACCGACGGCTGAACGTCGCGTGCATCATCCGCTTTTCAAACCCCCGGCATCTCCGATCGCCGCTCGAAGCGTTGGTGTTTCCCTTGTGGTGCTGGTTTTGGCCGCCTTGGGTCTGATCTCGCCCTATGCGCTTCTGAGCAGCATCGTTGACGGTCTTGCGAGCGCGATCGTCATGGTCCCGCCCTGTCTGCTAGGAATCTGCCTGCTCCCGCTGCTGCGACTGGGAGAGATGCCCTTGCGATGGCAGGTTCTCTTGGGCGCTGCGCTGGGCATCGGCTTTACGGCGCTGCTCGTGCTCATTCTCGGGCTTGCAGGTCTTCTGCATCGCGAACTGTGGATCGGCATTCTCGCCGTGCTCGCCCTTCTCGGCCTCATCCGTCTGCGCCATTTCAGCAATCGAGAACCCAGCAATCCACGCAGCCCCGCCAAGGCCTCGTATTCATGGTTGTTGCTGGCGCCTTTTCTGGTACTGGCATTGCTGGCCGCGGCGAATGCACCCGGAGTTCTCTGGCGGGAAGAGGGTTATGGCTATGACATTCTCGAATACCATTTGGCATTGCCCAAGGAGTATGTTCAAGAAGGACGGATTACCTACGCCCCGCATAATGTTTACGCCAACTTCCCGGCCAATGTGGAGATGCTCTATTTGCTGGCCATGGTTGTGCATGGAGATGTCTATGACATTGGGACGACGGCGAACTTCATCCATCTCTTCCTGGCGGTTCTTGCCGTCTATGCTGCCTGGGTGATGGGTCGAGAATGGTCGCCCGCGGCGGGCCTGGCGAGCGCCGTGGGATTGGGGACCGTGGGATGGCTTGCATACCTCTGCGGGTTGGCCTATGTGGAAAACGGCCTTCTATTTTTCGGGGGAGCGTCGTTAGCGGCGGTCGTTCGCGCGGCCTCACTGTCGTCAGTTGCGGCGCAGAGACGATGGCTGATTGTCGCCGGATTGCTGGCTGGGCTCGCTTGTGGTTGCAAGTACACAGGAGTTGCGATGGTCGCCATTCCGATCGCCTTGGGCTTACTCTTTCTTGTACGCGGCATAAGGCAGAGTATCACTGCGGTGGCCGTCTATTCACTCGCGTGCGCCATTACATTCTCGCCATGGTTGGTGAAGAACGCGGCGATGACCGGCAATCCCGTGTTTCCGCTCGCCAACTCGGTTTTTCAAGCCTATCCACCCGGCTGGGGACCGGTGGAGCAGGAGCGGTGGGATCGCGGACATTCCATTTCTGACAAGGAGCGGGCCTGGCCCGCGCGCCTGCGCGCTCTGTGGCGGCACACCGTCGCCGATCACGACCACCGCTTCGGCCCCGCAATCGTTTTTCTGGCGCTGGCGGGGCTTGTCGGGCGAGTGAGGCAGCGCCTGGACGCTTTTCTTACGTTGGTGTTGGCAGTTCAGGTGGTTGTATGGCTATGGATGACGCACCTTTATGCGCGCTTCGCGATACCGATGTTGATGCCGCTAGCGGCCCTGGCGGGACGATCTGTGGGAGCGACCTCGCGGCGCGCGGCCGTCACGATGGGAGTATTGGTCCTCGGGGCCGTGTGGAACCTGAGCTTTGCGATCCGTTTCCAAAAGACAGAGGGAGCGCTCGGCGTACCCGCATCATGGCTCTACGAAGGTAGGGAGCGCGGGTTCGAGTATCTTGGATACATCAATAACGAACTACCGGAGACGGCGCGATTGCTGATGGTGGGCGACGCCCGGGCATACTATGTCAAGAGGCTCGTGGACTACACCGTGGTCTTCAACGCGAATCCGTTCGTCGCGATCGTCGAACAGGCCCAGGACGGCAACGCGGTCATCGACTGGCTCCGCAGGAACGAATACACGCACGTCCTTGTCCACTGGGCGGAGATCGATCGTCTTCGTCGAACGTATGGGTTCTCCAACCGAATCACGCAAGAGTTGTTTTCCGAACTCTCGCGCACTGGACTGTCCCTAGCGAGCGCCTTCCCGCACCCTTCGGGCGGGGGAGCTTATATCGACCTGTACGAGGTGTGGTCGGCGTCACCATCACAACCGGTGCCGGATGGCCCATAGATCGGCGAAGACGGGCTTGAACAGGGACTCCTTGAGGAATTCGATGCCCAGCGAGCCGCCGGTGCCGCGCTTCGCGCCGATGGTTCGTTCGACGAGCTTGATGTGCCGGTATCGCCATTCCTGTAGCCCCTCATCGAAGTCCGTCATGAGCTCGAAGAGAATGGCGACATCAGGCTGCCCTTTGTAGAGGGCAAACAACCCGTCCTGGACCTGTTCATCGGGGACGGCGGGCAAGGCCGGATCTCGGTCGCGGAATTCCGAGGGGATCGTCACGCCGCGCTGCGCAAGGAAGTCATAGAAGTGGTCCACGACGCTGCGGTCGTGCAGCCGGCGTTCAAGCTCGGCGCGGTGGGGCGCTGCGGCCGTTTGATAGCGCATGAGTTCGGGGCGCTTGTATCCGAGCACGAATTCGAGCTCTCGAAAGAGGGCGGACTGAAAGCCGGACGCCGTATCCAGGCGGTCGCGAAAACTGGTGAACGACATCGGCGTCATGGTCTCCAGAATGTCCACCTGCTGCACGAGCGTCTTCATGATGGTGCGACAGCGCTTGAACGTGTGAATGGCGCCGTACAGATCATTCCCGGAGAAATCGCGCTTGATCTTGTCCAACTCATGGAGCAGGAGCTTGAACCACAGTTCGTACACCTGATGAATGATGATGAACAGCGTCTCGTCATGCTCGGGCGGTGTGGAACGGGGCTGTTGCAGGTCCAGCAGCTCGTCCAAGCGAAGATACGACCAATAAGTAAGCGCCATAGTCGTCTACCGACTCCCCAGCAGAACCAAACTTCCTGCAATCAGTACCAGCACCACAGCGAACACGCCAATGACTGCGCGGGTCTGCTGCTTTGCCCGTTGCACGGCGTGCGCGTAGGGCGTTCGTGTGAACGTCACCAGAGTGTAGAGCGGAATAAACCAGCCGGGCAACAGGCGAGCGAGCGTTTTCTCCGCTTTCTTTTTCAGATGGAACCGCCGCGAGCCGGTATGGTCGCGCATTTCAAGGAAGTTGTGGATCGCCAGGTCCGCAAGGGCGTCGGTGTTCGGCCGGCGCGCTGCCTCATACGTCACGAACACCTGGGCCCAGTCGGGCGCCCACTTTTTCATGCATTCGTCGAGCACCAGCACATCCTCGAATGTGGCGTTCATTCCCTGACCGTAAAACGGGACCACAGCGTGGGCGGCGTCGCCGAGGAGCGCAACCCGGTCCGCGATATGCCATGGCCTGCATCGCACAGTGACCATGGAGCCCACCGGGTTCGCGAAATAGTCATCAGTGAGCGTAGGCATGAGCGGCGCCGCGTCGGGAAACTGCTCATTGAAGAAACGCAGCAAGTCCGCTTCCGTCGCAATGGCGGCGAAACTGTTCGGCCCCTCGAACGGCCAGAACAGCGTACAGGTAAAGGAACCGTCGCTGTTCGGTAGCGCAATCATCATGAACGAGCGCCGCGGCCAGATGTGCAGTGCGTTCTTCTCCAGTTGGAAGGCCCCGCCCGGGCCCGCGGGGATGGTCAGTTCCTTGTACCCGTGCTCGAGGTATTCCTGGCTGTAATTGAACCGTTCCTGGCGCTGCATGGCCCGGCGCACGGCCGAAAAGGCGCCGTCGGCGCTGAGCACGATATCCGCCGACGCTGAGAAGTTCCCTTTTCCGTTCGCATCCGACAGCTCGACGCAGGCGGTGTCCAAGTGTACGTCCAGGCATTTGCTATTGAATGACAATCTGACGCTCGGAGAACGGGCGGCGGCGTTGAGGAGCGTAGCGTTCAGTCCGCCGCGAGACACCGAATTGATGACCTGTGATTCATCGACCCCGTAGGGCTGGAACGTCGTGCCGTCGTTGACGGAGTGAATCATGCGCCCGCGCATGGGGACGGCCATTTGCAGCACCTCGTCTGCCAGGCCCACAGCCTGCAATGCGCACAGGCCACGGTAGGAGAGCGCCAGGTTAATGGAGCGTCCGCCGACCGGCCCCACTAGTCGCGGATCGTCGCGCATTTCATAGACTTCGACCTCGTACCCGGCGCGTCCCAGGTAGACAGCGAGCAATGCGCCACCCAGCCCGCCGCCGACAATGACGAACTTCGTTGACTGTCTCGTCGACATGCCGTCCGTTCACCTTCGAAGCAGCTTCGACAGTGTGTTCACGAATGCCCAGACATCGTAGAAGCTGTTGTACAGGGGCACGGGCGCAGCACGAATGATGTTCGGTTCCCGAAAATCGCAAACGACGCCCTCCGTGTGCAACAGATCCAGCAGTTCCCGGGAGCGCCGATGCAAGGCCAGAGAGAGCTGGCATCCGCGCTGGTCCGTCACGCGCGGCGTAATCACATCGAACGATGAATCTGCAAGCTCATCGAGCAGGAACTGCATATAAGCGGTCAGCGTCTGCGATTTCACACGCAGCGCGTCCATGCCGACCTCGTCGAAGATATCATAAGACGCCTTGACCGGGGCCATGGCGAGGATCGGAGGGTTGCTGACCTGCCAGCCCTCCGCGCTAATGCGGGGCACGAACTGTGTTTCGAGCTGCATCCGGAAACGCGTCGCCGGGTCGTTGCCCCACCAGCCCGCGAATCGCGGCAGATCAACGGCGGCGTGGTGCCGCTGGTGTACGAAGCATGCGCCGACAGCGCCGGGACCGCTGTTGAGGTACTTATAGTTGCACCATACAGCGAAGTCGACGTCCCAGTCGTGCAAGTGCAGGGGCACGTTGCCCGCCGCGTGAGCAAGATCGAATCCTACGGCGCAGCCGTGCCGTTTGGCGGCTCGCGTGATTCGGGCCATGTCCAGGACTTGCCCGGTCACGAAGTTCACGCCCGACAGCATCACCAGCGCGATCTGCTCACCCTCGCGCCCCAGAAGCTCTTCGATGTCATCGTGCGAGAGAACGCGCTGACCGGCCCGCGGGCGGGCGATCACCAGCCCGTCCTTCGGATCATGTCCATGAAAGCGGGCCTGCGTCTGGACCGCGTAGCTGTCCGACGGAAACGCCGGGTCTTCGATGAGGATCTTGTAACGCTGCCGGGTCGGGCGATAGAAGCTGACCATCATCAGGTGCAGGTTCACGGTCAGGCTGTTCATCACCACGACCTCGCCCGGTGTCGCCCCCACCAGCCGCGCCCCGCAGTCCCGGAACATCTCGTGGAACGGATACCACGGCAGATCGCCCTGGAAGTGCCCGTCGACCGCTCGCTCCGCCCAATCCTTCAGGATGCGATCGACGTACCCGCGGACCGTCCGAGGCTGAAGGCCCAACGAGTTGCCCGCGAGGTAGTGGATGTGGCGGCCGTTTGCCCCCGTAGGGATGAGGAAGCGATCGCGATACGCCGCAAGCGGATCGTCGCCGTCCAGGCACTGCGCGAAGGACTCATCCGCGCTGAACCGCGGCAAGCCGGAAGTCGAGTCGCCCATACGGCGGTAGCATATCGAACGCCCCGCTGTGCCGATATTGCGGGCCGCGGCGCAGTTCACGCCGTCTTGAAATGGTGCTTTCCCGGCCTTTTTCGCGGCTCTTTGAGGGGTCTTTTCACCCCGCGCCGGGGTGGTATCATGCCAGCCGAGTACCCGTTGGGTAGGTTCGAGAAACAAACCTGGTTTTCACTCGAAAGGAGTAACAGATGAACGTGCGTCGTTGGGTGTTTGGGGTGGCATTCTGCGCGGCGTCAGCGCTGTTGGTTTCATCGGCCTATTCCCAGGCCAAGGATGAGAAAAAGCCGGCGGATAAGCCCGCCGCCCAGCCGGCTCCGGCCACGAAGCCTGCCGACAAGCCCGCGCCACTCCCCGCGGCCAAGCCTGCAGACAAGCCGGCGGACAAGCCCGGGGCTCCGGCCGCTGGAGCGGATATGGCGTCCATGATGAAGATGATGTCCGACATGTCCGCGCCGGCTAAGGAGCACGAGGCCCTCAAACCGTTGATCGGCACGTTCACCTGCGCCAACAAGTTCAACATGCCGGGCGCGCCTCCCATGGAGTCCACCGGTGAGGTGACTCGCAAGTGGATCATTGGCAACCGTTACATTGAAGAGGAAGTCAAGGGCACCATGATGGGGACCGCGTTCGAGGGATTCGGCATCAGCGGCTACGACAAACTGCAGAAGCTGTATCACGGCTACTGGATCGACAACATGGGCACGGGCTGGTGGTTCCAGACCGGCACCATGGATGCCGCGGGCAAAGTGCTCACCATGTCGGGGGAGAACTTCGACGCCATGGCGAACATGAAGAAGAAGGGCCGAAGCACGTTGGACATGACGGACCCCAACAAGCACGTGATGAAAATGTATGACACGGGCCCCGACGGCAAGGAGTACGTGGCTTTTGAGATGACCTGCACGCGCAAGTAGCCGCGAGCGTCAATAATGCAGCGTTTGAAAGGAGAACTTATGAAGGCACGAAATCTGTTGTTCGCCCTTGGTTTTGCGGGGGCCTCGGCGCTTACGGTGTACGCCCAGGCCAAGGACGAGAAGAAGCCGGCCGACAAGCCCGCGAGCGCGCAGCCAGCCAAGCCGGGCGACAAATCCGCCAGCCAACCAAGCGAGGCCGAAATGGCCAAGATGATGGAGTCCTGGAAGAAGGCCGCCACGCCGGGAGCGAATCACGCGAAGCTTGAGCCGCTGGTGGGGAAGTGGACCTTCGTGACCAAGGCGCGCATGGCCCCCGATCAGCCGTGGGAAGAAACACCCGGCAAGGCCGAGTTCAAATGGACTCTGGGCAAACGCCAGCTCATCCAGGAGGTCAAGGCCAACCCAGGACCCAAGGACGCCATGATGGGCGCGCCGTTCGAGGGGTTCGGTATGACCGGCTATGACAACACCACCCAGAAGTACTACAACGTCTGGACCGACAACATGGGCACCGGCATCATGCACAGCACCGGCAGCGCCGACTCCAGCGGCAAGACATTCACCTATGCCAGTCCGGAGGGCTACATCTGCCCGATGACCGGCGAGAAGAAGACGCCCAAGTCAGTTCTGAAGATCGCCGGCGACGACAAGCTGGTATTTGAAATGTACGACAAGGGACCCGACGGCAAGGAATACATGAACCTCGAGGTCACCTACACGCGACAGAAGTAACGGGATCATTGAAAGGAGATTGGATGAAGGTACGTAATCTGTTGTTCGCAGCAGCGTTCTGCACCGCTTCGGCATGGAGCCTCGCGGCGTTCGGTCAAGCCAAGGATGAAAAGAAGCCCGGTGACAAGCCCGCAGCCGCCGCTCAGCCTCCTGCGGCAAAACCCGCCGACAAGCCGAGCGCACCGACTGCGAAGCCCGCCGACAAGGCGCCTCCCGCGGGCGCGGATGCGCATATGGAGGCCTTCATGAAGGCCGCCACGCCGGGTCCGGAGCACGCCAAGCTCAAGGCCTTCGAGGGCAGCTGGACCACGGTGACCAAGTCCTGGCACGATCCGAGCTCTCAGCCCATGGAGAGCAAGGGCACGCGCGAGGCCAAGTGGATCATGGACGGGCGCTTCCTCGAGGAGCACTACACCGGCGACTTCATGGGCATGCCCTTCAAAGGACTGGGCATCTCCGGGTATGACAACGTCCAGAAGAAGTACGTCACCTCGTGGATCGACAACATGGGCACGGGAATCATGCTATTCGTCGGTACCGGCGACGCTTCCGGCAAGAACTTAACCCTTACCGGCGAATACGCCGACCCCATGACCGGCAAAATGACCAAGATGCGTTCGGTTTCCAAGGTCGTGGACGACAAGACGTTCATCTTCGAGATGCACGGCCCCGGCCAGGACGGCAAGGAATTTAAGATGATGGAAATCACCCACACGAAGAAGTAAGCATCCCCTTTCTCTCCGTTAGGGAGAGGGGTCGGGGTGAGGGCAAAACCACGGCCCGCGCGAGCCTCAACCACTCGCGCGGGCCGTCTTATTTGCAATAGGCCGCACCGTTTGGGCGACCGGATCGCCGCGCATGCGGATTGACCCGCCGCCCGTCGCCGCGACAATCACCAAACTCGCGCAAGGATGGGATTGTCATGGCACGACCGAGCCAAATCGCCGAGACAACGAGGCCGTCTGCGATGCGGACCGCAAAGGCGCCGGCGTCGCCGCCCGCGCCGCTCGATTCGCTGAGCCCGGCCATGCGGCAGTACGCCGAGCAGAAGCAACGCGTCGGCGACGCTATCCTGCTCTTTCGCATGGGCGACTTCTACGAGACCTTTCACGAGGACGCGATCCTGTGCTCGAAGGTGTTGGGCATCGCCCTCACCTCGCGCAACAAGCACGACGACAACCCGGTTCCGCTGGCGGGCATTCCCTATCATGCCCTGGACAGCTATCTCAGGAAGCTGGTGGCCGCCGGCTATCGCGTGGCCATCTCCGAGCAAGTAGAGAACCCCAAAGAGGCTAAAGGCGTGGTGCGTCGCGACGTGGTGCGTATCGTGACCGCGGGCACGCTTACCGACGAGTCGCTCCTCGACGAGCGGGACGACAACATCCTGGCGTCCGTTTGCGTGCGCGGCGACGCCGCGGGGCTTGCCTTAGTGGAGCTGGCCGGCGGGCGGCTGGAGATAGCCGCGGTTCGCCGCGAAGAAGTGCTGGATCATCTCGTGCGGGCGCGCCCGGCGGAGTTGCTGATCGATGACGATCCGCACAGCGATGCCGCAACGGTCGCCGAACAAGCGCGGGACCTTTGTGGGAGCGCCGTCACGCGCCGACCGGCTCACGAATTCTCGGCCTATCAGGCGGAGCGGTCGCTGCGGGAGCACTTTCAGGTGGCCACGCTGGCGGGCTTCGGGGTGGACTCGATGGACGCGGCGGTATGCGCCGCTGGCTGCGCGATTCAGTATCTGGGGGAAACCCAAAAGACGGCTCTGTCGCACATCACCTCCATCCGCCGTCGGGAACGATCGAATTGCGTACAGATCGACCACGGGAGCTGGCGGTCGCTGGAGGTCGAGCGGACGCTGCGCGGGGGAACGGCCGAGGGCAGCCTTCTGAGCGCCATCGACCGCACTCTGCACCCCATTGGAGCGAGAAAGCTGCGGCACTGGCTGCGCGAGCCGTTGACCGATCGTGCGGCGATCGTGCAGCGACAGGATGCGATCGCCGCGTTCGTCGACGATGCGGCGCGGCGGGCGGGCGCGCGCCAGCGATTGCGATTGATGTCCGACGTGGAACGGATCACGGGACGGGCGGCGCTCGGCCGGGCCACACCCCGCGATCTGCACGCTCTTGGAAGGACACTGGCCGCCATTCCCCGCCTGCTCGAAGACCTGCGCGACTTTGACGACTCGCTCACGCGAAGCGTTGCCGAAGACCTGTCGGGCTTGAAAGAGCTCTCGGGTTTTCTGAACGGCGCGATTCGCAACGATCCGCCGAACAACCTGCGCGAAGGCGGCTTCATCGCGGATGGATTTGACGCCGAACTGGATCGACTGCGGACCATTGGCCGCGACGGTCAGCAGTGGCTGGCGGACTATCAGCGACGGGAAACCCAACGCACCGGAATCGGGTCGCTCAAAGCCGGCTTCAACCGCGTTTTCGGGTACTACCTGGAGATACCCCACAGCGCCCGCGCGGAAGTTCCCCCGGAGTATATCAGAAAACAGACCATCAAGAACGCCGAGCGATACATCACCGAGGAACTGAAAACCTATGAGAACGAGGTCTTGACGGCTCAGGAACGGGCGAATGATCTCGAGTATGCGCTGTTTGAGCGCGTCCGCGGCCGAGTCGCCGAGTGGACGAAGGAACTCCTGCGGACTGCGCAGGCGCTGGGGACGCTCGACTGCACCGCCGCCCTGGCGGAACTGGCCGTCGAGCGCCGCTACGTCCGGCCGCAGATCGTGAACGACGGCCGCCTGGAAATCCACGACGGTCGCCATCCTGTTCTCGATCGAGTGCTCGGCGACGCGTTCGTACCCAATGACCTTCGCATTTCGCGGGAAGCGAGCGTGCTCATCATCACGGGACCGAACATGGCCGGTAAGAGCACCTACATTCGGCAAGCGGCCTTGCTCACGCTCATGGCCCAGGTGGGGTCCTATGTTCCTGCAGGGGAGATGCGCCTGTCCCTCGTCGATCGTATTTTCGCGCGGGTCGGGTCTTCGGATGAGATCATGCGCGGCCAATCGACCTTCATGGTGGAAATGACCGAGGCCGCGAACATCCTTCATTATGCAACCCAGGCGTCACTGGTGGTTCTTGACGAGCTTGGGCGCGGCACGAGCACCTTCGACGGTCTCTCGCTCGCCTGGGCGATCACCGAGCACCTCGCCAATGTCGTTCAGTGCCGCACGTTGGTTGCCACGCATTACCATGAGTTGACGGAGCTCGCCGAACTCCTGCGCAACGTGCGAAACTACAATGTGGCAGTTCGCGAGTACCCACCCTCCGGCGAGCGCGACGGAGGAATTGTGTTTCTCCACAAGATCGTCGAAGGCGGAGCGAACCAGAGTTACGGCATTCACGTGGCGCGATTGGCCGGCATCCCGGCGCCCGTCATTCAACGAAGCCGCGAAGTGCTCGATGAACTACAGCGCACGTTCGAGAGGGAATCTCGCTCGTCCAGTCTATCTCGCAGCAAGACGCGCGATGACCCGCAACTTCCCCTGTTTCACGATCCGGGCGAGGAGCTGCTTTCCCTCCTTCGTTCCACCGGCGTGGAATCGACGACTCCGATCGAAGCCCTGCGAACCCTGCACGAATGGAAATCCCGTTTCGGACAGGGTTGAGGCTACGCCGAAGTCTTTTCGGCGGAGCCGAGGATCCCTCGGACGCGCTCGTCGAACGCCTTGCCGCACTCGGGACATCGGCCTGGCTCGAGCGGCAGCCCGCGGAGCAAATAGCCGCAGTGCGTGCAAATCGGCACACCGTCGCATAGCAGCTTGTGCCGCAGTTCGACGGCCGCCCCGCTTCGATGCAGGTGTCGTAGCGTTAGAAAAAACACGCCGCCGGTCAGCAGAAGGAGAAGCACGTCCTCCAACCACGTCGGCCAAGGGATGAGTCTGAGCAGCCGGCGCACCAGGTACTGACCGACCAGCACCGAGCCGACCAGCACGACGACGGCGAACCAGTAGTTGCCGCTTCGCAGCTCAGCAACCTCGTGGCCGATTTCGTTCAGGGCGGCCTGCCGCCGTTCCACGCTGTCGAAGTACTCCAGTTCCGGCAGGCCGGAGAGGGTGAAGTTCAACAGGTGTCGCTTCGGTTGCGGAGTGCCCGTGACCTCCCGTTTCATGACCTACCCGCCTTACACGTATCGCGTGGCCCACCGCCCGTGCTTGACCGCTCCAACCGGAGACGTACAAATAAAGCCGACGGCGCCTTTTTGGGCCACAGTATAGGAGTCCGCGCTTGCCTTTGATACGTCGAACCCGCCTTTTCGCGATCGTGGTTTTCGCAGCCGGATGTAGTGCGGGTGGTACTTCGACGCGACCGGGGGCTGCCGCGCGTCCGGGCGCGGCGACACCGCTCCCGCCCGACGTAGATCCCGGGAAGGCGTTTCAGCCCCTTTCTAAGATCGAGCCGCCCGTTGCCCCTCCGCAGCGACCGGCGGGGCTGACCCCGCTTTCCGAGCGCGGGGCCAAGCAAATCGCATCGGCCAAACGGCTGATTGACGAGCAGCGCTACACCGAGGCTTCCTTGGAACTCGAACGAGCTCTGCGCTTCGATCCCAACCACTACGAGATTCATCGCGCTCTCGCCGGCCTGCACTGGCAGGCGGGCAACATCGAGCGGGCACGGACGCACGCTTCGAAGACTGTGGAGGCGAACCCCGATATCGCGGCGGCGCATTACATCCTCGGGCGATGTCACGCCATCGCCAGCGACAAGGCTGCCGCTCTCCTGTCCTTCCGCACCGCCGTGCTCTGCGGCGATCTCAACGAGGACCAGGAGACCGCCGCGATGTGCCATTATCACCTGGCGCAGGTCCTCGCCGCGGAAGGGTTCCTGGAGGCGGCTTTGGGTGAGTTCGCCGCCTATGAGAAATCCGCGGCCCTGGTCGGTTCCTCGACACCGCGCTTGGAATTGGCCGCGCTTCTGCGTTCCACGCGCGGCAGCGCCGGACAGGAGCGGTCGCAACTCCTCGAGAAGCTAGGCCGATACGGCGAGGCCGCCGACACCCTCGTCCCGCTCATGGCCGGCGCCCCGCCGGACGTGGAGCGCGGCAAACGATATGCGCGTTTGTTGGCGCAGGCCGGGCGATTTGACGCCGCCCTGACCGCAGCGCAATCCGTGCCCGCGGACGACTCCGATTTCGTCGCCTTTCTCTTCGACCTCCACCAGCGGGCCGGCCATCCCGAACGCATCGTGGACGACTTGCGTGCCCGCGTGGTTGCCAAGCCGGACGACCCCGCGCTGAGCATGCACCTCGCCGATGCGCTGGAACGGCTGCGGCGCACCGCGGAAGCCCGCGCCGTTCTAGCGGAGTTCCTGGAGCGGCATGCCGACGCGCATGCCGTGCGGCTGCGCCTGTTGGACCTCGCCGCGGCGAGCGGGGACGCCTCCCTCGCACTGCGTCTGGCCGGCGAAGGCCTTCGCAAGGACCCCGAGCGAGCGGCGGAGTGGGAATCCAAGGTCGCGGGCCTGGCGGCCGATGCCCGCTCCGTGGAGGCGGTCATCGCGGCCAGCCCGCGACAGATTGATGATTTCTCCGCGGCCTATCTCCGCGGCGTGATCGCCGGAGCCGCCGGAAACCTCGAACTCGCCGATCAATACTTCGCCCGCGCCCTCGAGCTGGAAAGCAGCTTCATGCCCGCCCGCGTCGCTCTCGCGGAATCGCACCTTCGCGCCTATCGCTACGAGGAAGCGTTGAAGATCGCCTCGCGAAGGGACGCCGATCGCCCGGAAGACGCGCGCCTAGAACGGGTTCTCGGCCGCGTTCACGAGCAACTCGACGACGTGGAAAAGGCCGCTTTCCATTTCCGCGCTGCGACACAGCTTGACCGCGGGGACGTGGAGTCCATGTACGCCCTCGCCCAGGTGTACCGCCGCACCGACAAAGGCCTGCAGGCCCAGCAACAGTTGCGCCATCTTCTGGAAAGAGACCCCGGCCACGAGGGCGCCCGCGAGTTGCTGGCCCTTCTTTACCTAAAGGAAAACAAGGTCGACGTTGCGGTGCAGGAAATCGAGGAGCTTCGTCGACGCTCCTCGTCGCCGACGACCGTGGCTAGATGTCGGACCTTCCTCGATCCGGAGTTGCGGCGCGACGCGGCAGCGCGGCGGCAGGTTTTGATGGAGGCGATTGAAGGAAGCCCTCCCGATGCGGCCACATGGATCGCCATCGCGGAGACGTATGAGAACGATCAGGCCTCGGCGATGAAGGAGGCCTATCTCAGCGCCCTTGCCGCGGAGCCGCGTAACGAAGAGGCGGCCCTGGGCGCGGTGCGCGCAACGCAGACGACGCTCGACTTCGAAGAAGCGGCTCGTCGGCTCGAGGAGCTGTTGTCCGTTCGCCCCAACCGCCATGAGTGGCATCTTTGGTTCATCGACCTGCTCCTGATGGCCCAGGATTTCGACAAGGCGTTGTCGGCCGCGCGGGCAGCCGAGGCGCGTTCGGATTTGCCGCCGGCCAAGCGCCGCGTGTACCGTAGCGCAATCGTCCAGACGCTGGTGGAGGCTCATCGAATCGACGAGGCCGTCGTGCAATTGAAGACCTGGGCCGAGGCCGAGCCGGATCATCTTGACTGGCGCAATCGTCTTGCGGAAGTGCTGGCGCGGAACAAGCGCGCGCCCGAGGCCGTGCCGGTCTACGAGGAGCTGGTTCGCGCGGATTCGAAGGACGCTGAGCTGCGGCGAGAGTTCCTGGACGCACTCATTCAGGCCGACCGTCACGACCGCGCGACACAGTTCGTGCTGGATTGGCTCCAGGACGACCCTGAAAACGATCAACTGATTGAAGTGTTGGCAGAGATCCTCGCCATCCAGAAGCGCCTCGACGATGCCATGGAGCTGGCACAGACGCGACTGCTGCGGACGACCCACCGCGAGCGGCTGCAGGATCTCCTGGTGCGCCGTCTGACCCTCGCCAAGCGTTATGCCGAGGCGATCGAGCTGACCGAGACCCTGATCGATGAGGTAACCACAATCCTGCGCAACATGCCCGAGGGTGGGCGCCGACGGCCCGTGGAACAACCGCGCGAAGATCGCGTCGCTTACCGACCCAATGAACCGATCACGCTCGAAGGCCTGCAAGGTCGGCTTTTCGATTTGCGTGTCGGACGACCGGGCCTGCCGGGGCTGGCCGGCCAGCTTGTCGCGGACAAACAGTTCCGCGACGCCGAGCAGAAGATTACGTCGTGGTTGGATTCAGCGATCGAGCCGCGCACCCGAGCGGGATACCTCATGGAGCTGGTCGATTTGCAGCGAGCACAAGGCAATGAGGCTCAAGCGGGCGTGACGCTGGAACGCGTACTTGTGCTGATGCCGACTCACCCGACGTTGAACAACGACGTCGCCTATCTCTGGATCGACCGCGGGGAGCGGCTCGACGAGGCCCAGAAACTGATCCGCTACGCGCTTTCACGGGCGCCCCGTCAGGCAGCTTACCTCGACACCTACGGCTGGCTCTTGTACAAGAGAGGCGACTTCGAAGGCGCTAAGAAGTGGCTCTTGCGGGCTTATCACTCTCGCGACGCGGACCCCGTGATCCATGACCATCTGGGCGACACCCTCTGGCGGCTCAACCAGCGTGACACCGCCGTGCAACACTGGACCTTGGCGATGGAGCGAACCAAAGAACGTGAGGAGGATGCGCGTATCAGCGATGATGAGCGCCGCGTGCGCACGACGACGCCGCAGAAAATCGAGGACGGCAAGGCCGGTCGCAAGCCGCCGCTGGCCCCCTTGGGCGGCGAGCCGCACCCCCCGACGCCGCGCGCCGGCACGCAATAAAGAAGGAGGGCGAGCCCTGTGCGAAGGTCCACCGGTTCGCGATGAGGAGCGAGCACCATGTCCGGACATTCCAAATGGTCGACCATCAAGCACAAGAAGGCGATTCTCGATGCGCGGCGCGGCAAGTCTTGGAGCAAGCTGGCCCGCGCCGTGACCATGGCCGCGAAGATGGGCGGTGGAAACCCGAATGACAATCCCCGCCTTCGCCTGGCCATCGACAAGGCCAAGGCCGACAACATGCCCAAAGACACCATCGACAAGGCCGTCAAGAAGGGCACGGGCGAGATCGAAGGCGTCAACTACGAGGACATCCTGTACGAGGGCTATGGTCCGGCCGGAGTGGCCGTCATGGCCCGCGTCACCACGGATAATCGCAATCGCACCAGCGGGGAGATCAAGAAGGTCTTCGAACGCGCGGGGGGCAATCTGGGTTCACCCAACTGCGTGTCCTTTCAATTCACCTCCAAGGGCGTCATTGTGGTGGCCCGTGAACAGGCCAGTGAAGATCGCCTGATGGAAATCGCCCTCGACGCCGGCGCCGACGACGTCAGCTCCTCCGAACACATCCACGAGGTCACGTGCCGTCCGGAGGTCTATCACGAAGTAAAACAAGGCATCGAGGCGAGCGGCATCGCCATTCAATCCGCGGACATCGCCATGGTGGCTAACAGCTCCATCTCTCTGAACTTGGAATCCGCCCGGAAGGTGAAGAGGCTCATCGACGCCCTCGAGGAGCACGACGACGTGGACGCGGTCTATTCCAACTCCGACATCCCCGACGACGTCGTGGCAACATTGGCCAAAGAAGCGTAGGATCTTCGGCGCAGCCGGGTCGCAGCGTCGCTTCGTGGCTTTCTTTAACAGGCGCCGCGGAGGAACGTGCCGAGGGTACGGAAAAGGATGATCATGTCCAGCTCGAAGGACATGTGCTTGAGGTAATAGAGATCGAATTGCAGTTTGCGCTTGGAGTCTTCGACGGAAGAACCGTAGCGGAAGCTGATTTGCGCCCAGCCGGTCAGGCCCGGCTTGACCAAGTGACGCTCGGAATAAAACGGCAGGGCGTCGGACAGCTCCGCCACGATATCGGGCCTCTCGGGGCGCGGACCGACGATGGACATGTCTCCGCGAAGCACATTGTAGAGCTGCGGAAGTTCGTCCATTCGGCTGCGACGCAGGATCCGCCCGACTCGGGTCACCCGCGGATCGTTCGCGGAACACCAGAGGCTCTTTCCATTCTCGGCGTTGGCCCGCATGGTGCGGAACTTGTATAGGGTGAACGGTCGTCCGTTTTGTCCGATCCGCTCTTGGCGATAGAAGACCGACCCTCCATCGCCGAGTTTGACCGCCAGTGCAATCAGGGGCCACCACGGCGCCGACAGACACAGCCCGATGCAGGCGGTCACGAGGTCCACGATGCGCTTCACGGTGGCGTGTTGGTCACAGTGGACTCTAAGGTCCGCGAAGAGGAACCACGCGGGAGTGATTTCATCCACCAGGATTTGGCCCGTGGCCTTCTCATAGAAGATGGCCTCGTTGGTGACCCGGCAACCGGCTTGCAGGCACGGCACCATCCACTGCATGACCTTCGGGTCCCGAGCCGCGCTTCCGCCGACGACAATATCGGTGACGTGCAGCCGCGCCAGGTTCGCGAGCTGATCGTCGATAGTCCCCAAGTAGAAGGGGTCATTGGCATCCGCCTCCGTGGGGGACGGCGGCGTGGTGTAGCCGGCCAATTGATACTCGCTGAGCAATCCCTGTGACCGCGCCCGCTCGAAGGACTGAAACAGCGCCTTCGAGCCCAGCACGAGCAAGCCGCGGTGCATCCTGTGGACGCAGCACCATACCCCCATGCGGATCGCGATGCCGTGGGCCAGGAAGAAGGCGAGCGCGAATCCCGACACGCGCCGACTCACTGTCGAATACATGAGGACATAGATGATCCCGTACGCGAGCACTGCGGTAGCCGCGCCCGTGAGCAGCATTCGCGTGAGGATCCGCGCCCGGCCCATGATCGTCTCCCGCTCGTACAACCCGAACACCAAGCTGGCCAGAATCCCCGCGAAGGCGAAGATCGCGGTCGCTTGCCACTGGGCCACGTGCGGTGTGTCCACCAGTGCGAACGGCGGAAAGACGATGTACGCGAGGTTGATCCCCAGGGCGATGAGGGCGACATCGACCAGTAGCCAACTCGAAGGCGGCAGCCCGACCAGCGCCCGACCGAGCATGCGCAGGGCGCGTCGCCATGCGTCGCCGATCGCTGGCGGCAGGGTTAGCGCCGGGCGTGAAGCGAGCGTCCCCAGGCGGGGAGCATTGACCCCAGCGGTAAGCGGTGCAGGCGGCGACATGATCAATACATCCGACCATCCATCGGTCGGGCGGTCGCCGCGCCTGAGTTATCGGCACGCGCCACACAACCCCGGCCGATAACCCTCGAACTCTATGCCCCGACCTACGGCGCTGTTTTTGGACCAGTTGAGGCCGTGCAGACCCGATATCCGAAGCGACGTGTTGCCCGAAGGGACGCCATGGTGAGATTCTTCCTCCGTTTCGCACTCCTTGCGGCCGTCGCCGCGACGACGGGTTGTCATGCGCCCAAAGCCGAGGCCCCCGTCTTTATACCCAAGCCCCGGGTCGAATGGGGACACATCACCTCGCGACCGATCGGCGCCGTGCGAAATGAGTATCGCGTGCTCGCGCCAGCACCGACGCAGGGCATGTTCCCGGCCAACCTCGGGGTGACTCGCGTCTCCCTGGAAGCGGGCGAGGACGACGGCGCGGCCACGGGACCGCGGCTGTACGCCGATCCGCGTAACGAATTCCTGCAATGGAACTCCGCCCTCGACGACCAGATGGCCGTCAGCGAGGTCTTCCCCATCGCCCAACGCGACCTCGGCGGCGGTGAGGCCGATCCCGCGCAGATTCTGGCCGCATTTCGCGCCCTCCATGCGCGCCTCGCATTGCTGTACGCCGTCAACGAAGTCAGCGAAACCCAGACCGAGATGTTCGGCGCGCTCTTCGATACCCGCACGTCCGAGCCAGTCGCCGCCATCCAAGCCGAAGCGGTCTCCCTTCCACCTCCAACCGAGGAGGAGGACGCCAAGCCCGATCTTTGGGAAACGGACTCTCGTGCCCTGGTCCGGGCCAGATTCGCCAAGCTCGTGCATCGCTGCGTTCACGAACTCATTCGCAACGATCAACCCGCGGTGATCGAGACGCCGACGGGATGGACGCCCGCGGGACCGGTGCGTCCCGTCGAATGGCCGCCGCGCAAGTTCCGCACCACGCCGTGACGGGGTCATCCCGCCATGAACCGTCGCCTCACGGTCTCGCCGTTCTTTCAGTTCCTGTTCCAACACCACGTTCACTTCCTGACGCTCCTATCGTTTCTGTTCATCGTTCAGTCCGGACTGGTGCCCTTCGATTTCCAGCTTGGCGCTTCGACGCGCCCCGTGCGACATGCGTTCGAACTGGCCACAACAGCGCCGAGCCTTCCGGACCTGATCGCCAATTTGTTTCTATACGTCCCGTTGGGCATGTTCCTGCGCTGGAGCCTGTGGAGACTCACGCACAGCGCGGCGGGTGCGCTCGTACTCACGGTAGCGCTGTGTGGGGCGCTCAGCGGCGCCATCGAATGGGTGCAGGCCTACTCTCCGTCGCGGGTGTCGTCTCTCGTGGACCTGACGACGAATACCATCGGGGCCGCGCTCGGGGCGTCGATCTCCTCCGTGGGGCGATGGATCGTGCCGCGGATGCTCGGCGCCGCAGTATTCGAGTTCCGCGAGCGTCCCGCCACGGCGGCGTGGAAGGCCTATTGCGGCCTGCTTGTGGTCATGGCGGCGATTCCCTTCTCCTTCTCGTTCGACGCCGCGCGCTTGCGAAACGCCGTGAAGGCCTCCGTGTTCGTTCCCTTCGGGCTCAGCGCGGCGCAGCGCACAGCGCTTGAACAGGCCGAGACGCTCGGCGACGAGCGCGGGCTCACTCTCCAGCGCTGGGAACAGATGAAGCGCTGGTCGCGATGGGCCGCCGAGGCCGCCTCTTTTGTGGTTTGCGCGTGGCTCCTCCAACTTGTCCTGTGGGGCGAGTACGGCTTCGGACGACGGTCTGCGATTGGCCTCACCTGGTGGTTCTGTGGACTGTTCGCCGTTGCCTTGAGCGTGCTCCAGTTGCCGGTCGTCTCGCGCGGATGCGACGTGACCGACATCGCGTTTCGTTTTCTTGGCATCGCCGTGGGGCTGGTGACCTTCCGCGTCCTGCGCGGAGGGCGTGCGAACCCGCAGGCGCGCGCGGTTTGGGGGGCGGCGGCGATCGTTGCGTACATCGTGTATTCGGGTCTCGCTCCGTTCGAGTTCGCAGTGCCGCGGGACGGCGTGTGGGGGCCGCTATCGGCCGCATCATTCCTGCCGTTCATGGCCTATTTTGAGACGCGGTTCGATCTGATGATGACCGACGTTTTGGAGAAGTTCGCGGCGTACGGGCTATTGGCGGCGTTCCTGGCGATCGGCCGCCGCGACCGCGCCCTGCTTCCTCTCGCGCCCCGCCTTGTACGCGCGACGGCCATAGGCGTCGCATTATGTTCCGCGATCGAGCTCATCCAGATGTTCCTGCCGATCCGCGTGGTGAGTCTGACTGACCCCATTGTCGCCGCCGCCGGTTGCCTTACCGGAGCGACTCTCGCAGACCATGTGCTTCGGTTTACTCGCTACGCGGTCACCAAAGAAGTGCTCGGCCCTGATGACCGCCCGGTCGAGCTGCGCCGGGCTCGGCCGCTCACCCTCACCGACGAACTCATCGCCGCCTTGGCCGACCCCAGCCCCCAAGCCCCTGCCGAAGCGGTCCCTCGGCCATCACGACCGCCCGTGCCCTGAGCAATCCGCTCCGAGTTATTTCCTGGGGCGAAGGCACACAAACCGATTGGAATTGCTGTAATTGGTTGCCAGGTAGGAAGTTACGCCAAGACACCGCCCTACAACCTCTCGAAGTTCTCTCGCTGAACGCGGCTCGCCGCTGGCCACGTTTTCCGCGACCATTCGGCCATGAACGTCCTGGTCATCGGCGGAGGCGGGCGTGAACACGCGATCGTGCGTGGGCTGGTGCAATCCGCCGACGTTGATCGCGTGTTCTGCGCGCCCGGCAACGCAGGCACGGCCGCCCTGGCCGAGAACGTGACGCTCGATGTCGGCGACCACGCGGGGCTGGTGAGGCTTGCGAAAGAGCGCAGCGTGGGCCTGACCATCGTGGGTCCGGAAGCGCCGCTCTGCGCGGGGATCGTGGATCGCTTTCAGGCGGAAGGCCTGCGCATCTTCGGGCCCACGGCCGCCGCGGCACGGATCGAGGGCGACAAGGCCTACGCCAAGAAGCTCATGAAGCACGCCCACGTCCCCACCGCCGAGGCCCGCATCTTCCATCGCTTCGGCGACGCCAAGGCCTATGTCGCCACCCGCGACACCGGCATCGTCGTAAAGGCCGCCGGGCTCGCCGCCGGCAAGGGTGTGTTCGTGTGCGAGGACCCCGCCGACGCCATCCTGGCCCTCGAACGGACGATGGTCCAGCATGAGTTCGGCGAGGCCGGAGCGACCGTCGTGGTCGAGGAAATCCTCAAGGGCCAGGAGCTTTCCATCCACGCCCTCGTCGACGATCGCACCATTTACGTGCTCGAATCGGCCCAGGACCACAAGGCCGTTGGCGACGGCGACACCGGCCCCAACACGGGCGGCATGGGCGCCTACAGCCCCGCCCCCATCGCCACGCCCGAGGTCTACGCCGTCGTCGAGCGCGACATTCTCGTGCCCATCGTCGACGCGCTGCGCAGCGACGGCGCGCCGTATCGCGGCGTGCTCTACGTGGGCCTGATGCTCACCGCGGGCGGGCCAAAAGTGCTGGAGTTCAACTGCCGCTTCGGCGATCCGGAGACGCAGGTCCTGCTGACACGCCTCGAGAGTGACCTGCTTCAAGTCTTCGAGGCCGTCGTCGACGGGCGCTTGGATCAACTCGACCTTCGCTGGAAGCCGCAATCGGCCGTCTGCGTGGTTCTGGCCTCGCGCGGCTATCCCGGCAAGTACGAGACCGGCAAGGTTATCGAAGGCCTGGGGGACGCGGCATCGCTGCCCGACGTCTTCGTCTTCCATTCGGGAACGAAGCAGGTCGAGCACCTCACCGTCAGCAGCGGCGGCCGCGTCCTCGCCGTCACCGCCCTAGGCGAGGGTCTCGCCGAGGCCCAGCGCCGTGCCTACGCCGCCGTCCGGCGCATCCACTTCGACAACGCCTACTTCCGCAGCGACATCGCCGACAAGGCGCTCCTGGCCGATTCGACCCGCGCTCGCGTTTCAGAACCCTAGGCGTGCCTTCAATCGCTCCCTGTTGTTCAGAGGATGGGCGAAACGCCGGCCCGCTCACGGTCGCGGTACTGATCGCCCCTGAAAACCGCGCCATAACTGTCGCGGTAGTGACTGCGCGCCAGGATCAGCCATCCCTAAGTCATTCCGCATTTCGCCATTCCGCATTCCGTTTACACCCAGCCTCTGATTTTGCAGGCCTCGGCGACGCGGGAGACGGCCACCATGTAGGCGCTGAGGCGGTTGTGGACGCGGGTCTTCTTGGACATGTCATAGACGCTCTTGAAAGCGTCGGTCATCTTGCGATCGAGCTGCTTGTGCACGTCCTCCAAAGACCAGTAGTAGTTGTAGGTGTTCTGCACCTGCTCGAAGTAGGAGACGGTCACGCCCCCGGCGTTGGCCAGGAAGTCAGGCAGGACGTAGGTACCCTTCTCGAAGAGGATTTTATCCGCGTCGGGAATCGTCGGCCCGTTGGCCAGCTCGCACACGATCTTGGCCTTGATATTGGCGGCGTTTTTGGCGGTGATGACGCCCTCCAGTGCGGCCGGATAGAGCACGTCGCATTGCAGTTCGAGCACTTCCTCGTTGCTGATGGGCTTCCCGCCCGGAAAGCCGGAGATGGCCCCGCTTTCGAGCTTGTGCTTCACGAGTGCTTGCGGGTCGAGGCCGTCCTTGTTGAACACGCCGCCGCGCGAGTCGGTGGCCGCGAGGAGCGTGCCCCCGCCGAGAACTTCCCTGTGCAACGTGGCCGCGAACTGACCGGCGTTGCCGAAGCCTTGAATGGCGTAGCTAGCGTTCTTGACGTTGATGTTCATGGCCTTGGCGGCCTCGCGGACGATGTAGATGCCCCCTCGCGCCGTGGCGTCGCCGCGCCCTTCGGACCCGCCGACCGCCAGCGGCTTGCCGGTAATCACGCCGGGGTGCGAATAGCCCATGATGGTCTCATACTCGTCCATCATCCAGGCCATGATCTGCGGGGTCGTGTACACGTCCGGCGCGGGCACGTCACGATGGACGCCGAGTTCCCGCCCGACGGCGCGGATGTACGCGCGGGCCAGGCGCTCCTTCTCGCCGTTGGACATCTCCTTGGGGTTGCAGACGATGCCGCCCTTGCCGCCGCCCAACGGAATGTCCACGACGGAGGTCTTCCACGTCATCCAGGCGGCCAACGCGCGGACCGTGTCGACGGTCTCTTCGGGATGCCAACGGATGCCGCCTTTGGTCGGTCCGCGGGCGTTGTTGTACTGCACGCGGTAGCCTTTGAAGATGCGCGTCACGCCGTTGTCCATCTTCACCGGTAGGGTGAAGTGATACTCGCGCATCGGCCAGCGCAGCAGCTCATGCGTAGCCGCGTCCAACCCCAGCCGCGCGGCGGCCTCATCCAGTTGCTGCTGTGCAATCGTAAACGGATTCAAAGTCGACATTTCAAAGCTCCCCAAACAGACCCTCTGTTTTTGCAACGTACGATCCTATGCGGATCGCGGTTCATTCGCCATTCTGATTTTCGCCCGCTCCCTCACGGTCGCGGTACCGATCACACCCAGCCGCGGGTCTTGCAGGCCGCAGCGACGCGGGAGATGGCCAGCATGTAAGCGGCCATGCGGTGATCGACGCCGTGCTCGACGGACATCTCGTGGACAGCCTGGAACGCGGCGGACATGCGGCGGCGGAGCTGGTCGTGAACGTCTTCGAGCGACCAATAGTAGTTGTAACTGTTCTGCACCTGCTCGAAGTAGGAGACGGTGACCCCGCCGGCGTTGGCCAGGATGTCGGGGATCACGACCACGCTGCGGTCGCGGAAAATCCGGTCAGCGTCGGGAGTGGTCGGTCCGTTGGCCAGTTCAACGACGACCTTGGCGCGAACTAGCGCGGCGTTGCGGTCCGTCAGGACGTGTTCCACGGCGGCGGGGATGAGGATATCGCAATCGCAGGTGAGCAGCTCATCGTTGGTGATCGACTGCCCGCCGTCGAAGCCGGCAAGGTGTCCGTGATGCATCTCGTAGTGACGCAGCGCGTCCGGAATGTTGATCCCGCGCTCGTTGTAGACCGCCGCGTCCTCGGCGCTAATGGCCACCACGTGACCGTCTTGCTCGTGCAGGAGACGGGCCACGCCTCCGCCGACGTTGCCGAAACCCTGGATGGCGTATCTGGCCCGCTCGAAGCGGACGCCGAGCATAGAGTCGGCTTCGCGGATCACACACAGCCCGCCGTACGACGTGGCATCCTGCCGGCCGCTGCTGCCGCCCAGGGGTAGCGGCTTGCCGGTGATAACGCCCGGATGCTGCTCGCCGATGATCGTCTCGAATTCATCCAGCGACCAGGCCATGATCTGCGGCGTGGTGTTCACGTCCGGCGCGGGTACGTCGCGCTGCACACCCAGTTCCGCGCTCACCGCGCGCACGTACGCGCGAGCCAGCCGCTCCTTTTCCGCAAGAGACAACTCCTTGGGATTACAAACGATCCCGCCCTTGCCGCCGCCGAGCGGAAGGTCCACCACCGCCGTCTTCCACGTCATCCAGAAGGCGAGCGCCCGGACGGTGTCGATGGTCTCCTTGGTGTGCCAGCGCAGCCCGCCCTTGCACGGTCCGCGGGCATCGTTGTATTGCACTCGAAACGCCTGGAAGACGCGCGTGGCGCCGCTGTCCATCTTCACGGGGAGCGTGAAATGATATTCGCGCATCGGCCAGCGGAGCAGCTCGCGCGTGGGTTCGTCGAGCGACAGGCACGCGGCGGCCTCATCAAACTGCCGTTGTGCGATCGTGAATGGGTTATGCGCGGTCAGCGGTTCGCCCTCTGTTCTTCTTCGACGACGCGAAGTCCGGCAGTTTAGCGGCTGGGCATCGCTTCGGCGAGCGCGCTGCCGCTACCGCGGGAATGCACCCGGAAGCCCGCCGTCGATGGGAAGGGTGGCGCCGGTCGTGGGCGTGGCGTTGGTGGCGAAGAAGACCACGGCGTTGCCCACGTGCCGGCCGTAAACGCGGGCTTTCAGGAGGTTCCGAAGGCGGTAATGCTCGGGCAAATCCTCAGCTTTCAGCTCATGCGTCCTGGCGCGTTGGGGACCGACCTCTTTCCAGAGGCCCGAAGGAGTGTGCTCGTCGCCGAAAACGGCGTCCGGTGTCAGCATGTTGACACGAATCCCGAACGCCGCCAGCTCGATGGCCGCAAGCCGCCCGAGCTGGTGCGCGGCGGCTTTGGACGCGCTGTACGCCGCGAATTCCTTGCCCGGCGAGAGCACGTTCTTGCTGGAAATCATCACGATGTGCCCGCCGATCCCTTGTTCTTTGAGGATTCGCACTCCTTCGCGCATGAAGAGCAAATAGCCCGTGGCGTTCACGTCCATGACCCGACGAAAGTCCGCGGCCGTCAGTTCGTCGATGGGCGCGACGTGTGCGATGCCCGCATTGGGCACGATGACGTCGACCCCACCGTAGGTGCGCACGATCTGCTCGTACCCGCGGCCAACGCTGCTTTCATCGGTTACGTCCATGACCACGGCAATCGCAGAGCCTGCGCCGTGCAGCTTCTCGACGCGCTGCACGACGGGCAACAATCGGCGTCCATCGATATCTGTGACCGCCACATGTGCCCCCGCTTCGGCGCAGACTTCGGCGATCGCTGAACCGATAGCCCCAGCCCCGCCGCTGATGGCGACGACCTGCCCATCCAACGGACGCCGGTGTGCATTGAGCTTGACTCGCTGCAACGCACGGTACTCCATCTCGTACAAATGCGGCGGCGAAAGAGCCACGAAGGAACCGATGGCGTACGCCTTGGCGTGTGCGATCAGCGTGTGCTCGGCGATGTCAGCGGCGATGCGCGCGTCGCGCTTCGTGCGGCCCCAGCAGAGTAGCCCCGCCCCCGCTAGCCAGACGACCCGCGGCGCCGATTCGACCCCGCTGCTTCCCCCCTTATCAAGGGGGGACAAAGGGGGGTGGTCCGGTGCGCATTGCTCTACGTATCGCATGTATCGAGCGCGATACTGTTCCACGGCTGCGCGAAGCTGCTCGCCGAGGGCGCCTCGGTCGGACCACTGCGGCTTCTCCACGAACATTGGCCAGGGCTGGGTACGAATCAGATGGTCAGCCGTGAGAGGGCCGGACTCGGCAACCGTTGTGATGTTGGAACTCGCCAGGATTCCCAGGATTTCAGGCGTAGCCCGCCAGTCGAGCACGGAACGCGAAAACGGCCGGTCTTCGTCGCCCGTGTGGGAAGCCAGCAGGCCCCGAAGGATCGGTGCGGCCAACGTGACGTTGATCGCAGGTTGTTGATCGGTGGACCGAACCGCCTCAGGCGCGCAGGCGGCGGCGCGCCGCTCGATGAACTGCTCGCACCGCGTGACCAGGTCGATGTGCCGGTCGTACGAGCTCCGTGCATCATCGGCGAACGTGATCAGTCCGTGCTGGAGAAGGACGATTCCTTCGATTCTCGGGTTGGCGTCGTAAACTCTGGCGACGCCCTTGGCCAGGTCGAAGCCCGGGCGGATGTACGGCAAGATCGCCACGCGGTCACCAAGAACTTCGCGGATGATCCGCTCGCCGTCAGGTTGGTTGGTAAGGATGAGAACCGCGTCCGCGTGGCTGTGGTCGATGTAGCGCGGCGGCAATGCGGCGTGGACGAGGGTTTCGATCGACGGCGTCGGGCCGGCGGCGTCGAGCAAGTGAGTTCGCAGCTCCGCAACCATCGCCTCATCGTCGAGTTCGGTGATGGTCACGAGTCGTTGCAGATAGGCGAGGTCGAGCGCCGGCATTCCGTCCGGTTCGAGCGTCGATAAGTCGCTCCCGGAGGCTTTTACGTAGAGGACTTCAACGGTCTCGCGGAATCGGTTCTTGATCGCGCTCTTGAGGGAGACGTTTCCGCCGCCGTGGAGGACAAGGTCCGCCTCTTGCCCGATCAAGCGCGCGGTGTAGAGACGCAGGGCAAACTCCGCGCCGAGCGTGCCCCATCGCTGGATCGCGTCGTTCGCTCCATCTTGCGTCCAGCGGTTCTTCATGTCGCAGGCACTGGCGGGCGAGCCGCCCTTGGCGCCCTACTTCGCCCGCAACGGCTCCCACGCTTGCGCGTCGGTTTTTCCGTCGTGGACGATGGATCGCACGGCGCGGATCATCTCCACCGGCCACTTGGATTGGAAGATGTTGCGGCCCATGTCCACGCCCGCGGCGCCGTCGCGGACGGCGCTGTAGGCCAGCGTCAAAGCCTCGCGCTCCTCGATCTTCTTGCCGCCCGCGATGATAACGGGCACAGGACATCCGCCCACGACCCTCTCGAACTCCTCGCAGTAGTAGGTCTTGACCAGGTGCGCGCCCAGCTCGGCCGCGATGCGACAGGCCAGCCCGAGGTATCGCGCGTCGCGGGCCATTTCCTTGCCCACGGCCGTCACCGCAAGGACGGGAATGCCGTACCGCTGCGCCTCGTTGCAGAGCTTCCCGAGGTTCGTCAGCGTGGCCTTCTCGTTCGGAGAGCCCACGAAGATGGACATCGTCACGCACGCGGCGTTGAGGCGAATGGCCTCTTCGAGGGAAACAGTCAGCTCTTCGCCGGACAGATCGTCCTTGAGGATGCTGGTGCCGCCGGAGACCCGCAGAACGATGGGCACGCGGGTCGTCGGCTCGACGCACTGACGCAAGACGCCACGGGTGAGCATCAGGGCGTCCGCGTAGGGTAGCAGTGGGCGAATGACCGCGGCGGGTTGCTCAAGCCCCGTCGTCGGTCCTTGGAAATAGCCGTGATCGACCGCCAGCATCACACAGCGGCGCGTCGTGGGCTGCAGGATGCCCGACAGTCTGTTCGCCAAGCCCCAGTCCATTACACGATCCCCGCTGCTTCCTGCATCGTCCACTAACTCTAAGACAAGCTGCGGCCGCGGGCAATGGGCGACACGTGCAGCCGGGCAGCGCGGAGTGGGCCGGCTTGACTTGCCGATACCGTCGGTGGACGCTAGACCGCTCGGTTTTGCGGGGATCAGACGATCGCATCCAAGAAGCGAAAGACCGTTCGCCTCCTCTTCACCTGCGTGGGTCGGCGGGTGGAGCTGATCCGCGCTTTTCAGGCTGCGGCGCAGCGATTGTCGGTTCGGTTGGAGGTTCACGGGGCCGACGCCACACCGCTCTGCCCGGCCATTCACTTCGTCGACCGACCGCACGTCACGCCTACGATCGTGAGCGGCAAGTACACGGATGCGCTGCTGCAGATTGTCCGCACGGAGAAGATCAACCTCCTGGTCCCGCTGATCGACAGCGAGCTTCAGAGCGTTGCCCAAGCCGCTGCGAAGCTCGCACGGCTCGGCTGCCGCGCGGTCATCTCCTCGCCGGGCGTCGTGCGGACCTGCCGCGATAAAATGAGGACGTTCGAGGTCCTGACCAAGGCCGGGATCGACACGCCCCAAACGTGGGCTTGGAAAACGGCCCTACGACGCCGACGACACCAGTTCCCCTACTACCTCAAGCCGCGCACGGGAAGCGCCGCAATGGGCAACTATGTTGTACGAAATCGCGCCGAGCTCGCCGTCTTCGGGAAGCTCGTGCCGGATGCCATCGTGCAGGAGTTTGTCGAAGGCGTTGAGCACACGCTGGACATCTACACCGGATTCGACGGCGTGCCGCGATGCGTGGTGCCGCGACGGCGTCTCGAAGTCCGCACGGGCGAAGTCAGCAAGGGTGTGGTGGTCAAGGATGCCGCCATCATGGACGTGGGGCGGCGCGTCGCCGAGATGCTCGGCGAATGTCGCGGCGTCATCACCGTGCAATGCATGGTGACGCGGCGCAGGCGTATCCGGGTCATCGAAATCAACCCCCGCTTTGGAGGGGGCGCTCCACTTTCCATCCATGCGGGGGCTGGCTTTCCCAAGTGGCTCCTGCAGGAGTGGCTTGGGGATCGGCCGCGCATCGACCCCCTGGGCTTCCGCGACGGCGTCGCGATGCTGCGCTATGACGAGTCGGTGTTCATCGACGGCGCCGACACGTTGACGCCATTCGGTGCCGTCAACTCGGATCGGTGATCCTCCGTCGGTCCCAGTTCCAATCGATCGCCCGGATGGGATGGTTCTTTCTCGCGAAAACGAGCATGATGTTGTCCTCGGGATGATCGTCATGGTAATCCACACCGACCGCGGGTCCATAATAGGTTTCCAGAAACCGCAGCCACTCTGGAAAAGGCTTTTCGTCGAAAACCACGAGAATGACGCGGGGGAGGTTCGCGGTAAGCTCCTCAATGAGCGTTTGTCGGCGATGTTCGACCGACGGCATTCCCGCGGCCAGTCCGGTGATCATCGTGAGTCGAGAGGCACAGCGCCGTCCGGAGTAGTAATAGATTTCCGCTTCATTCCCATAGACAAACACTCTGTCATGCGCCTCGGTCACCGCCGCCATATTCTCTCCCTGCGCACGTCCCCAGAAGTCGCGGAAGTTGTATCTCTTGACCGTGATGTTATGGAGAGGTTGAAAGAGATAGTGTCTTGTTTCCCAGAATGCAAGAAACAACGGAAGGACAAGGAAGAGGGCGGAGATCGCGACAATCCGAGCCGTGACTCTGCGCAAACGGAACAGGCCTTTGGCAATGGAATCGGCGAATACGCAGAATGCAAGCACAGCAGGACCGATGAGCAGGTAGTAATAATGCGGCCAGAAGCGGCCGGATAGGCAAGTTGCGAAGTAGCCTGCCACTGCCAAGGCAATCACGGCCGCGGAATCATGGGTTTTCCTCCTGATCGTCTGCACCAGCAGCCAAAGAAACGCGGCCGCGCCGGCGAGCCAGAGGGGCAGTGCGCTTTCGAAAATGAACCGGTGCCGAATCGGGTTGAAGAAACGGATGAACCGTTGATGGAATGGCTCACCGGTCTCGCTGTAGCCGATGTTGAACTGAAAGACCGCCTCCACAAATGCAGCAAGGCGATCGGTCCCGGCGAAGTATGACAGGCTCGCCGCCCAAATGACCACCGGCCCGCTCGCGAACCGCATGAGCGTTCCGAGCAGCGCGCGAATGTCTCTCCTTAGCGGGAACACCAACCAAGCTGCCAGGAAAACCCAATGGATCGCCACGATTGGCTTTAACGTGGAGGCCAAACCCAATGCGATGCCTGACAGCACGACCCAGGAGCGCCGCGCGCCGGCGCCCTGGGAGAGAGGGAGTCGCGAGTTTACGGCGAAATACCACGCAGCAAGGATAAGCGTGGTCATATAGATTTCGCGGTTGCAGCCTTCACCGCCCGTGCCGGGATCAGACGACGCCACGGCGAAGAGCATGGCGCCGAGCAGCGCAGCCCGCAATCCGCTCGCCCGGCGAAGGATCATCGCGACGAGCAGCAAGGATACGATCGAAAAGACGAGGGCCAGAACGCGAAATACAACCGGGGCGTCGCCGAACGCGGCAATCGTCGCCGCGAAAAGGACGAACACGCCGAACGGTTGGTGGTCCCAGACGTCCGTATACAGCCGATCGCCGGCCAGCAGCCGAGTGCCGATGTACGCGTAATTGCACTCATCGGTTTCCAGCGGCAGATCGAAGGCGTGCAGCCGAAAGAGGATGAGGACCGCGATCGCGGCGGCGAGGCCGATCCAGTGCATCACAAAGGTTCTTGCGGGGGCCATCGGTTCGGCAGGGTCGGCCATTGCGCCTGATCGTATAGGGCGCGTGTGGCCCCGCCAACTTCCTTGTTGGCGAGTTCTCGACGGGCAGTAGAATACCGGCCGTGCTGACCTTCTCCCTGCAATCGGGCTCCAATGGCAACTCGATCTACGTCGAGGCCAACGGCACGCGGCTGCTCTTCGACGCGGGCATCACCGGGGCGATGGCCGCTCGCCGGATGGCCGATCACGGGCGCGACATCCGCTGCGTCGACGCCCTCTTGATCTCACACGATCACGTCGACCACATCCGCTGCGCCGGCGTCTATCAGCGGAAGTTCGGCGTACCCTTGTACCTCACGCGCCGAACGCTGGCGGCGACGTGGTGCTCGCTCGGCCGATTGCACGACGTGCGTTTTTTCGAATCCGGCGACGTGCTGCGTTTCGGGCACGTGACCGTGTACACGATTCGCACTCCGCACGATGCCGCCGACGGGGTGGCCTTCGTCGTCGAATGCGAGGGCAAGCGGCTGGCCATTCTGACCGACCTGGGTCATCCATTCTCCGGTCTGCAAGAGATCCTCGAGTCCGTGGACGCGGCCTACCTGGAGTGCAACTACGACCCCGACATGTTGGAGACCGGCTCCTACCCGGCGACGCTCAAGGCCAGAATCCGCGGGGACGGCGGGCACCTGTCCAACGACGAATCGGCGCGGCTCCTGCGCCTCTGCGCCCGTCGCCGACCGCGGTGGATCGCCGTGGCTCATCTGAGCCAGGAAAACAACCGGCCGGAGCTGGCTCTGGCAGCGCAGTACGCGGCGGTCGGGCGAGACTATCCCGTGTTCCATGCATCTCGCTACCGGGCGTCCCCGTTGTTCAGCCTCTGACCGAGGCGCTCACTGTCCTCCCTCGGAACGCCAGGCCTGGAACACCGCCTCGGCGACGATTCTCTGTCCCGCGGGCCCGGGATGGATCGTGTCCGAGTAGACGTCGGCTGCGGCGGAGCCTAGGAAGGCGTCGGTCACGTCGACCAAGGCGATGCCCCTCGCGCGGCACCATCCTGACAGCGTCCTGCGCAGACGGCCAAGCTCGGCGTGGTGCAGCAGCGTGCGTGAGGGCCAGTAGACCATCATGAAGCTCGCACCGGCCGCGTCGGCGAGATCGGCCATACGGTACAGCTCGTCGCGAAAGCGCAAACCGTACTCGTTTTGCTCGTCGTAGAGTTCCACGCATTTGCGGGTGAAGCCGTGGATCGGGAGGATCGCCGAACGGTCGGCTAGCGCGGCGCGAACGGCGGGCGCGTCGATGCCGCGATCGCCGTCACCGCGTAAGCGCACCAAGACGTCCGTGTTCCAGAGTCTGCGCACCACGGCACTGCGCTTGATGAGCTTTTTCACGAAAGGCTGGGGAGGATCGTACTCCCAGAACAATCCGGCGGGCAGCCGTGGGGCGAGCTGGGCCCACGGGGCGTTCACGATATCGTTCTCGTGATGGTAGTAGATGACCGTCTTTGCGCCCGCAAACTCCGCGGATCGCTGGGCCAGCACTTCGCGCACCTGGCGGACGTTATACCCGACCACGGCGAGGTTAATGGACTCCACGATGACCCCTCGATCGGCGGCGATGTCTTGGAACTGGAACGGGGCGGTCTGTTCATCGTCGCACCCGCTTCCAAAGCACGCCGAATTCCCGATCCAGAGGACGCGCTTCGCGCCGTCCGCCGGCGATCTTGCAAAAATGCGCGGACCGCGGATGTGCTGTGCCGTGTGCGTGCGGCGATGACCGTGGTCGTCGCCGGCGGCGCCGGCGCGAATTCGATAGAACAAAATGGGATCGTCGGCGATCTCGTGCCAGCCGGCCTCGTCGATCGCCGAAAAATGACGGATGTAGACCTCACCGAGTAGGAACACGACCAACCCCGCACACGCGCAGATCACGCCCGCGAAAAACATCTTCCGCCGACGCGAAAGTGCGGGCCCCGCGGCGATGGTAAGTGGCTTCGTTTTGGCTTCGTTTTCCAGGAGGCGATTCGCCGTAAGTCCTTGTCCATAAAACACTTGCGCGCCTTCTAACTGGCTTCGTTTGGTATTAGCGTTTTTTCGCGCCATGTCCCTTTCTCTATCGGCCGGGCGCGGAGAGGGCGCCGGGCTTCGATCTACGAGGATAACGCGCGGGGTGATCGCTGGAAAAATGAAGAGGAGCGAGCGCCCGGTGACGAGGCACGAAGGCACGGAGGGAATTGCCGATTGCCAATTGCCGATTGGGGCCGTCGCGGCAAGCTAATCGTCGACGATGGCGGTGACTTCGTAGGCCCCCATGTCCGAGCCCTCGGTGACCGGAGCGCGCGAGGGCGAGCTGCGTTAGCACGTCAGGTGGCGCCCAACATGATGGTAGGGGCTACTCGTCGTCGCCGCCGCCGAAGCCCAAGACGCAGGCGTAAACGAACCGTTTGTATGAAGTGCACTGCGAGGCACAAGCCAATCGACCGGAGGGAACCAATCGCAATCGCACCGAAACACTGCTCGCAGAGCAGTGGCACACGTCGTCACAGTCATGGCGTACTCTGCACAACAGTGCCACCCAGCCCCAACACGAAAGTTTCCGAACAACCCTGCCGCGTGCGACTCGGAGCACCAAGCCCTTGCGTGATTTACGGGGCGACCAGGAGCGGATGCAGCAGCAGGTAGTCCGCGAGGTCCACGAAGGAGTCGCCGTTTACATCCAAGGCAGTGCAAGTCTGCTCTGCAAGCGGGTCGGCCCCCAAGCAGTTCTGGAACCGGGCGAAGTTCACGAGCGGCGCGAGGCTGACGATGGTCAAGCCGCCGATTTCGAAAGTCGGGTTTCCCGCATCGCTTGCGGTGACGAAGTCCTCCACGTTCGAGCCGTCCAGGTTCGACCGCTGGACGAGCCTTGCTGGATAAGCCCCGTACAGTTTCCTGTTCCAAGAGTCAACCACCATTTGAGTCGGGTACCCCAGGTCAAATTTGACAACGACGTCCTCAAAGTTAGTCCCGTCGAGGTCCATCCGAGAAATCGCGTAAAGGCGGGCGACGTAGAGCTTCTTGTCCACCGGGTCGTACGCCAAGTCCGTGGGCTGCCCGCAGGAAACGAGAAACTGCTCGTTGGAACCGTCGGGGTCGGCCCGCCAGATGCCTTTTTTCATGAGTCCGCCGGCGCCGAAGAAGACCTGGTCGCCGAAAGCTTCCAGAGTGAGCACGCAACAATGCGGGTAGGTGTGCGATGCCGCGTCTGAGCCGTCCAGTTCAGAGTAGTTGAGAACATCATCGAAACCGACGATCCAGTACAGCTTGCGCGAGTCGACGTTAAGTGTGAAGATCCCCGTACTCGGCGTGGGGATAGTCTCGGGGTTCGATCCGTCGAGATTGGCTTGCTGAAAGGAACTCGGTGGCCCGTAGAATGTATAGTGCAGCTTTGCTGTGACGGGATCATAGTGGATCTGGTAAGCAGAGTTGGGAGACGGGAATTGAACGATGGTCTCGACCGGGCCGCCGCTTACGGCTTTCTTCTGAATCTTCCGCGCGTTCGCGTCCGTCCAGACGATGGTCTGCCCGAGGGCGCCCGTGGGCGCCGCTAAGCAGGCGAGAACCAAGCGGGTGATCAAGGATAGGCGGCGTACCGCCATCGGATGTTCCCTCAAGACGCCCGGCATTGTACCAGCCGACGGCCGCAAGTCAGAAGTCGCTTTCCCGGGGGTTCCGGAACGGCTTTGACGCCGCACTGCTCGCCCTCGACTCTTCGGGTCAAGGGCAGGCGGTGCAGTGGCACACTTGGATCGGCGCGCCACCCATAAATGGCGACGCTACATGCCTCCCCTTCGACTTCAACGGCGACGGCGACGTCGATCTGATGGACTTCGCCCTGTTTGAGAATGCCTTCACGGGTGAATGAGAGCGATCGCCGGGCGCCCGGGGGACGAGGCTCCCGCTTGGTGACCCGCACGGTTCGGAGTGTCCGCTCCCTCACGGTCGTGGCTCGGTTTACCACACGTTCGCCCCCGCCTCCTTCGCATTCCAGCACTGCTCACAGAGCAGTGGCACACGTCGTCAGACATCGTCTATGACTCGTTCAGTCGCCGGACTTGGGCGCCCAGGGCGGTGAGCTTTTCTTCGATTTTTTCGTAGCCGCGGTCGATGTGATAGGCGCGGTGGACGCGGGTGGTTCCCTTGGCGATGAGGCCCGCAATGATCAGGGCGGCCGAGGCGCGCAAGTCGGAGGCCATCACCGGGGCGCCCACCAGGCGCTTGACCCCTTCGATAATGACCGTCGGTCCTTCCTTGCGGAGCTGAGCGCCCATGCGGTTGAGCTCGCCGACGTGCAGGAAACGGTCGGGGTAGATCTTCTCGGTGATTACGCTGTTGCCGTCTGCGAGGGACAACAGGGCCATGGCCTGGGCCTGGAGGTCGGTCGGGAAGCCGGGATAGGGCTGGGTGGTGATGGTGACCGGCTCTAAGCGCCGCGAGGAGGACACGGTGAGGCCCTTCTCGCCGCGTTCGACGACCACGCCGATGCGGCGCATGCGATCCACGACGGCGCGCATGTGCTCGAGGCGGGCGCCCTGAAGCTCGACGTCGCCGTTGGTGACGGCCGCGGCGATCATGAACGTGCCCGCTTCGATGCGATCGGGAATGACGCGGTGCTCGCAGCCGTGCAGGGCGTCGACGCCCTCGACGGTGATCTCCGGCGTCCCCTGGCCGACGATCCGCGCCCCGCAGGCGTTGAGGAAATTCGCCAGGTCTATGACTTCGGGCTCGCAGGCCGCGGAGGCGATGACCGTCTTTCCTTCGGCCAGCGTGGCGGCCATCATCACGTTGGCCGTGGCGGTCACGGACGAGCCGAACGGACCGCCCAGGAAAATCTCCGAGCCTTTGAGCTTCTTGGCGCGGAGCAGCACGTCGCCGTTGATCAGCTCGAAGTCCGCGCCCAGGGTTTGCAGGCCGACGATGTGCAAGTCGATGGGCCGATCGCCGATGGCGCATCCGCCGGGCATAGACACCTGCGCCCGACGGCGCTTGGCCAGCAACGGCCCCATGACGCACACGCTGGCCCGCATCTTGCTGACCAGCTCGTACTCGGCATGGGCGTTCATCTCGTCCTCGACGCGAAGGTGCATCGCCCCGCTCGCGTCGCGATGCGACTTCACGCCCAATCGCGTCAGCAGCGTCTGCATCTGCCGCACGTCGACGAGGTCGGGCACGTTGGTTAGGACGGTCTCGCCGTCGACGAGCATCGAAGCGGCCATGATGGGCAGGGCCGCATTCTTCGCTCCGCTGATGGGAACAGTGCCTTTGAGCCGGTTTCCGCCGACGATCTCGAAGAACTGCACGGGTTATTCCCTCCGCTTTGCTGACCCAAAGGCCAAGACGCGCTCGCGTCCGACTACGCGATCTTTGCGGGTCGCCAAGTGCGCAAGAGTGCCACTGGCGGCTTGTCCGCCAGTGGGTCGTTCCTGGGTCATGATATCGACCACTTGCCAGGCGCAGCCATCGCCGACTTCCACGAGGATTACCCCGCCGGACCTGAGCCACTCGGGTCCGTCCGAGGCGAGCGCGCGGTAGAAGGAAAGCCCGTCCTCTCCGTCGGTGAGCGCAGCCCGGGGCTCGTAGTCGCGGACTTCCGGGTCGAGCGCTCCGATTCGGCCGGCGGGGATGTACGGCGGGTTGCAGACGATCACGTCGAACGCCCCGTGACAGAACTCGGCCGGCAGTGCCAGGCGGTCCGCTTTCGCCAATTGGAGGCGGTCCAACACGCCGTGCCGCTGGGCGTTGGCCTGGGCGACGGCCAGGGCCTCATCCGCGATGTCCGTCCCTAGGGCGGTAGCGCCGGTCAGATTCACAAGTGCGGCCACGATGACGCACCCGCTGCCCGTACCCAGATCGAGGATCCGAGGTGCGTCCAGGGCCGCCGCTTTGCAGTGGTCGATCAAGCACTCAACCAGCACTTCCGTCTCCGCGCGGGGAATCAACACGTCCCGGGTGACGACCATGGGCAGCGAAAAGAACTCCTTCTCGCCGACGAGATAGGCGATGGGCTCGTGCTGCGCCGCGCGCCGCACGAGGTCTCGGAAACGAGCCACGTGGGGCGGCTCGGGGACGGTCTCGAAACGCGTGTAGAGTTCGATCCGCCGACAGCCCGCTGCGTGGGCCAGCAAGACCTCCGCGGCGAGCCGTGGATCGTCGATTCCGTGATCTTTGAGGTAGGCGGCGGTCCATTGGAGCAACCGGGCCGTAGTCCATGCACCTTCTTGTAAGGCGGCCGCCGTGCTCATCGCTGCTATCATACCCCACGGCGTACGCGATGCGAATGCAGCAGCGGCTTGCAACAGCCGCGTCACGCACGGTTTTCCACAATGGACTAGGGCCGTGTGGGTGGGCTAAGAGTAGAGTGACAAGGGAGATCACCATGAGCCCGCTCCCAATCCTCCTCTGTACCCTATTGAGCTCCACGGCCGCACTCGCCAGTGCGGAGGATGCACCGCCGACCGGCCCAGCCGCAAGCGGCGCCGATGGGATCGAGGCGTTGCGCCGGGCCGGTGAACTGGACAAGGCGTTAGCCACCTTTCGCAACACCTACTCACCCACTGCGCGAGATGAGGAACTTCTCGGTGCTTTGCATCGAGTGTTGATCGATCCAAAGCTGGTTGCAAACGACGAGACGCGATGGGCTCGGGAAGTGCTGCGCTGCCGCGCGCAATCAGCCTCCGCTACCTTGGCCCAGCCGGCCGAGAGGGGCGACCCGATTGTTGTGTCCGGGCACGTGCGAGACGCGTCCGACCGACCCGTTGGCGGCGCGCTTTTGTACGTGTTTCACGCAGACGATGCAGGACGATATACGCCCGCGCGAGCCATGGACGAGCCCAATGCCCGGCTCTTTGCATTCCTGCGAACCGGCTCCGACGGGCGCTTCGAGTTCAAGACGATCTATCCCGGTCCCTACCCCGAGCGGAAGGATGTCGAGGGCGATGCGCGCTTCGTGCCGCGTCATGTTCACTTCGAGATCACCGCGGATGGGATTGCGACTCGCCGCGGACAGATGGTCTTCGATGATGATCCCCGCATGACACCGTATTGGCACGAATGGGCCCGTAAAGGCGAGCACCCGATCGCTCACGTGACAAGGGCGACCGACCGCGGCAGACTATGTTCGTGCGACCTGATGATCCACGCGAAGTAGCCATGTACGGCGATTCGCGCCCCACGGCCACCAGAGGCTTTCGTTGGGGTCCGGTGATTCTGATCGCGGCGGCCCTCAGCCTGTATCTCATCGTTACCCGCCCGCCGTCCACGCCCGCGGGCTGGGGCGAGGACTTGAGCGCCGGCTTTGCCCAAGCGAAGGCCACAAGCAGAAGCTTGGTTCTCGATTTCTACTCCGAAGGCTGCCCGCCGTGTATGGCGATGGACCGATTCGTGTTGCCGTCGGCCGAGGTCCAGGCGGCGCTTCGCGATTTCGTCCCTGTCCGCGTCAATGTCGTCCGCGATGCGGACACGGCCGCCCGCTTCCAGGTCCACAGCACACCGACCTTCGTGGTGGCGACGCCCGAGGGAGAGCCCCTCCGGCGCATCGAGGGTTACATTACCGCGGAGGTGTTCGTGAGCTTCTTGAAGCCCGCGAGCTAGCGACCCGTCAACGCCTGGACGCGGCGTCGGGGACAAGCCCCGACGCTACACTTGATCGCTAGCGACCGGCGCCCAGAAACTCGGCGAGGAGGCGGTGGAAGTGGTGCGTGCCCGTCTCGCGGGTGGGGGAGTATCGGCCGCGATCGTAGTGGCGGGAGCGCACGCCTTTTTGCACGGCTTCGACGATGGCCTCGTCCTCGCGCTCCACGCGGTCTAGGTCACTGCCCGCGCCGCGTTCCAGCCGCGCCGCATCCCAGACATAGATGAGGAACGACACGCGCGTGCGATCGACGCCCAGGGGTCTCACCACGTTGATGGAAACGCCCCACGGGTAGACATTGAACATCAGATTGGGGAACAGCCAGAAGTAGTATCCGGCGATGGGCTGCCCGTGGTCGGGTGAGCCGGCGGGCGGGTGCAGCACGTCCTCGCCGCCGCGCCCGATGCCGACTTGCACATTCGAATAGCGAAATAACTCCGTGCGGTAGCTGCCGTAGTCCAACGCGGTGTTGAGCCCGGAGTGTACGTAGGGGATGTGGAAGCCTTCGAGGTAGTTCTCGCAGTAGAGGGCCCAGTTGGCTTGCACAAGGTAGTCGCGGGACCGCGAGGGGTCGAACTTGCACTGCTCGATGGGCAGCCATCGCACGCGCTCGCGCATGGGCCCGATCCACTCGTCGAAGGCGAGGAATGGCGCCAGGCCCACAAAGACGAACGGCCCCCACACCGCAGTAGGCAGCGACCGGAGATCATCCACCGGGGAGGGAAAGTCCTTGGCGCCTTCGAACTCCGGCATGCTTGCAAACGAGCCGTCCAGCCCGAAGCGCCGGCCGTGATAGCGGCAGCGCAGCGAGTTCAGCACCCCGCCCTGCTCGCAGACCAGGTTGCCGCGGTGCGTGCAGACATTGGAGAGGGCGCGAAGTTGGTCCCGCTCGTCACGAACCAGTAGCAGCGGTTCGTCCAGACACCCTTCCAGCAGCGTGAACGGATGCGCTTGCCCCGGGACGCGGGCGGCGCTCACGTCGGCGGCGAACTGCCAGCCCTTCGCGAAGATGCGCTCCCGGGCGGACTCGTAGACCGCCGCGTCCGTATACACGGCGCTGGGCAGGGTCCACGCCCGGGTGATGTCGGCATCGACCTGAAAACCCGGCGGCATGACCCGCACTCTCCACGGCCGCGCGGATTTGGTCAAGTGGTTCTTGCTTGATAGATGCCACACTTACGGTGCAGCACGATCGCTGTCACGCCGATTCGGAGCGGGCCCATTGCAGGCGCGGGGCGTCGCCCCAGAGCAGTTCGAGATCGTAGTACTCGCGGTAGGGCTTGGCAAAGACGTGCAGAACCACGTCGACGAAGTCCACGACGATCCAAATGGCGTTTTCGTAGCCGTCCACACCGTACGGCTTTTCGCCGATCTTGCGCCCGTATTCCATGGCCGCGTCGGCGATGGCGCGTAGCTGCCGGTCGGACGCGCCGGTGGCGATGACCGTAAAGTCGGTGACGGAGGTGATCCCGCGGAGGTCCAGCGCGACAACGTCGTCGGCTTTCAGGTCGGATGCGAGTCGCGCGAACTCGATAGCTAGCTGCAGGGCGTTTCCTCCAGGCACTACGACATCATAACGCAGGGTGTCGCCAAAACCAAGACGCGCGGAGCGGCGGCACTTACCCACTCGTTAGCGCGGCGGTCAGGCGGGACGAGTTGGCCTCCAGCCAGGTGAGCTTGCGGCGCACCATCTGCAGGACGCGGAAGCCGGACCAGCGGCCCATGGACCCGGTTTCGGTGATGGGCGGGACGCATTCGGCGATGAGGGCTTCGGACATCAGGGAGGGAATGGCGCTCCGCTCGGCGCTGCTGAGCGGGTTGATCGACTCGTAACCGGCCATGAACGCGGTGAATCGCTCTTCATCGAGATGATCGGGCCAGTGGGCGGGGTCGCCCCCCGCCAGAATCGAAAACTGCAGGGCGCCGTTGGCCACGTCCACGGCGCGGCGGGAGTAGCGGATCGAGTCATAGTCGATGACGGCGATGACCTTGAGGTTGCGAAAGAGCAGGTTGCCGGGGTGCCAGTCGGAATGGATGATCTGCTCGGGCCACGCGGAAAAGCCCGCGGCGTTCACGATCTCGGCCGCGCGGTCGTAGTGCTCCAAGAGGAACTGAACGAGGGACGCCAGTTCAGCCTCGTCGCCGGTGAAGCTGTCGTGCGAGCTCAGCCGGGCCCCAATGGCGCACAAGCCGGTGCGGATGACCGGCGCGTCGTGGTAGTCGCCGCGCGGCTGCGCCGTCGAAGCCGGCGCAACCTGCGCGGTGGACTGGTGGAGGCGGGCGAGCGTGAGACCGGCGTCGCGTGCTTCGCCGGCGGTGTGCTGATAGGGCTGGCCGGGCATGAACTCGAAGAGCTCATAGATATGCTCGCGGATCTGCACCAGCGTCTGCCGACCTACGCGCGAGGCGATGAGTTTGGCGATGGGGAAGCCCGCTTGGACGAGATGCGCTTGAATGCGATGGACGAAACGTACGCGATCAAGATGTACACGGTCCACCGATCGGCGTTTGAGCAGGAACTTGCCGCGCTCACAGACGATGCCCACCTTGGGGCTGCGGTGCGAACCGCGGGGGAAGTCGGTGATGGACTCGATGACGCCCAAATCGAAGTGGCTTAGCGCGACGGCGAGCTCGGCGGGATCGAAGCTGGCCCGTTCTTGAGAGGACAAGGTCAATCTCTCAGCACGGCAAGTCGACAGCCTGGCGTACTGGAGTAGGATCGTAGCCGGTTAGCGCCTCGGGTCAAATTGAGGAAAGGGTGGAAAGGCGTGAATCGGGACCGAGCTTCGGCGATTCTCCATGAGTACACGAAGAACCCGGCGCTAATTCGACATGCGCTGTGCGTCGAGGCGGCCATGCGGCGCTATGCGTGTCGTAGCGGCACGGACGAGGAGCTGTGGGGTCTTGCCGGCTTGCTTCACGATTTTGATTATGAGCGCTATCCGACGCCGCCGGAGCATACCCGCGAAGGGGCAAAGGTCCTCCGTGAGGCCGGCTGTGACGAGGAAGTGATCGGCGCGGTGCTCTCGCACGTGCCGTGGAACCTCGATGAATACCCGCGTGACCGCGCGATTCGCAAGACGCTGTTCGCATGCGATGAGCTGTGTGGATTCATCTACGCTGCGGCCCTGGTGAGGCCGACGCGGCTCGAGGGCATGGACGCGGCGGGCATTATCAAGAAGATGAAACAGAAGGCCTTCGCTGCGGCGGTGTCACGTGAAGACATTCATGAAGGCGCGGCGCTTCTCGGCCTTCCGCTCGAACAACACGTCACGGAGTGCATCGAGGCCATTCGTTCCATCGCCCATGAAGTCGACCTGCTGCCCAAGGCTGTCGGATAGACGCCCGGCTGCTCGCACAACCCGCGGCGTATTATGCCCACCTTGGCGGAGCTCAGTTCGGGCTTGCCGCCGCAGCGAAGGAAGCGGCCTGAGCGCGAGGACGGTCATGTGGAAGGCGTAGAGTCGGACAGTACGCCGATGGCGTCGGCAGCAGACGCGAGTGGCCCGTCCAAAGTCCTGATCCTTACGGACATGAGCGCCGCGGAGGCGAGTAGATGCGCATCGATCCAGCCTAAGCCGCGCCCAAACAATCGCTTCGATTCGATCAACCAACGAACTTGGTCATTCTCCGCCATGAGGGCCTGCGGTAGATCGTCGAGAAGGCCGAGGATTCTCCTCCGGTCCGCGATGGACCCACATGCGAGCTCACCCGCTACGAAGGGGTGGCTCAACACTTGGCCTTCCTCCAGGAGACCGGCGAACTCCGGTTTTCCGTACCGTAGGTGCGCGATCCAAATCGAAGTGTCGGCCAGGATCAAGCCGTCCGCCTCGAGCGCCGCCGACGGATCGGCTTGAGATCGGGCTGAGTTCCTCCCAGCGCCGCCAGTCGTCTGGCACTCTCTCGCGCCACAAGGGCCTTGAGCCCCGCGTGGATCAAGGCCGTTTTCTCATCAATCCCGCTGAGTTCACGTGCCCGGGCGACCAAGTCATCATCAATGTTCAAGGTTGTTCTCATGCAGATTATTATGCATGATCTATGCAGATCGTCAAGGATAACTTCTGGTCGTTCGCCTCAGAAGGGACTCGGCTCGTTCATCTGTGTACCGGCGCGCCGGTGATGTTGGGGGCGGGCCTGCGGACGCGGGCTTTTTCGCCGATAGGGGCGGGCTGCCCGGCGTTGGGGAGGAGCACGATCTTGCAGGCGTCGCCGCGGCTGAGCTGTGCCATGGCATCGTTGACCTCCTCGAAGCCGACGGTTTTGGTGACCAGCGGGCGAAGGTCGATCACGCCGCCCTCCAGCAGCCAGCGGGTCTTGTACCAGGTGTCGAAGATTCGCCGGCCGTTCATGGCCAGCACGGTGAGGTTCTTGAAGATCATGTTCTCGGCCACGTCGATCTCGACGGGGCGCTCGGGGATGCCGAAGAGGATCACCGTGCCGCCGTTGCGGACCACACGAAACGCCGTGGTGATGGCCGCGGCCGCCCCGCTCATTTCCATCACCACGTCCATGCCGTAGCCGCCGTTGGCCTCGACCATCCGGGCGACTACGTCGGACCCGGCGTCCGTGGGGTTGAAGACCTGGGTAGCGCCCATCACCTTGGCGAGGTTCATGCGAAAGGGGTGAATGTCCGACGCGAACACGGCCTTGGCCCCGACGGCCTTGCATATGCCGATGGTAAACAGCCCGATCGGCCCGCAACCCAACACCGCGACCGATTGCCCGGACAAATCCTGGTTCATGGTCGCGAATACGGCATTGCCGAACGGCTCTTGCAGCGTGGCGATCTGGGGGGGCAGCTTTTCGCGGTTGTTCTGCCAGATCACTTTTTCAGGTACGACGACGTAGTTGGCGAAGGCGCCGTCACGATCCACGCCGAGGATTTGCGTATTGGGGCACATGTGCGCCTGCCCCGTGCGGCACTGATAGCACATTCCGCAGGTGACGTGCGACTCGGCGGATACGTAATCTCCCACCGAAGCGTGACGGACCTTATCACCGACGGCGACGATGGTTCCGCAAAACTCGTGCCCCAGCGTGAGCGGCGGCTTGATGCGCCGCTGCGACCAGGCGTCCCAGCGCCAGATGTGCAGGTCGGTGCCGCAGAAGCTGGCGGCCTCGACGTAGACCAGCACGTCTTCGGGCCCGGGCCGGGGTCGCGGCGTTTCGCGCACCTCCAGCCCCTTGTCGGCGTGCAGCTTGCAAACAGCGAGCATCTTGTCGGACATGTTTGGGAATCAGGGCGAACCGCGGTCGTGGGGAACCAGTTCTTCGATGACTTCCTTGTACTTCTTCCAGGCCGCAGGTCTGTCGAGCTCGTTGGGCTTGACGCCGGTGTTGATCGACTGCTTGGATAGATCGGGGAAGTCCGCGGTGTTGACCTCGAGGCCGTTGTTCTTGGTGACCACGATGCGCGTGGGCAACTGCACATCGCGATCGACGAAGAGGTCCAGCCGGTCATATTTGCGATACAGCCGGCTATCGACCTTGGGCTTGCACACCAGGTGATCGCTGTTCTTGGGATCGCCGGGCGACGGCGCCGCCAGAGACACATCGAAGTTCTTTAGGATTTTCTCGCGCTTCTGGCCGAAGGGGACCGGAAAGGGGGCCTTTTCAATGTCGAAGAGGTCGAGTTTTTCGTTTCCGCGGGCGACTTCCTGTTTGGTGACCTGCTCGACGCGCTCCACCCCCTGGTAGAGCCAGCGGCCGTCGAACAGGTACCACTCCTGTTTCCCCAGGACGCCGTCCGCCTGGGTCTTGTCGAAGTGGATGAGAAAACGCGGATTGGGTTCGGTCATCTGAAAGAGGATGCGCCCCTGCTTGGTCCTCTTGGTCAGATTGACGCGATCGTCCTCGACGAAGCGCACGTCGCAGCGGATGTCCTTCAGACCGTCGCTCCGGTTTTGCAGTGCAATGAGGACCTGATCGACCCGGGGTTCGGTGTACAGCCTTGGCGGCTCCTGCGCCGCCAGGACCAACATGAGCGCAATCACGTGGATCATCGTTCGCCTCCTTTACGCCTTGTCGCCGACCTTACGAACCGACCTTCTCGCCGCGGACGTCGACCTCGATGGGCGTGGGCAGTCCGAGGTCTTTGATCTCTTCGAGGATCGTCTTCTTATCTCCGACGAGGACGAGCACGCCCTGGTCCACGGGCAGGGCGGGCCCGGCGATCTTGTTGAGTTCTTCGGTGGTCGCCGATTGAAGCGTGGTCATATCCCTGCTGAGGGTTTCATAATGGAGGCCTCCGGCGAGGCGCTGCTCGGCTTCGGCGAGAATTCCGCTCAGGCCCGAAAAAGACTGAATGATATCCGTCCGCAACGTCTCCCGGGCTTTCACCGTTTCTTCCTGCGATATGTCGCCCCCGCGTATGCGCTTGAACTCCTGGAGAAATTCCTTGAGTGATTCCCCGGTGACGTCGGCGCGCACGCTCGACGACGCGGACACATAGCCCAACTCCTTGCGCATTACGAATCCCGAACGGGCCCCGTAGGTATAGCCGTGCTCCTCGCGAAGGTTCATGTTCAGCCGGCTGGTGAAGCTGCCGCCGAACAACGTATTGAGCAGGCGGTATTGAGCGCGGTATTGATCCGCGTACTTAGGGCCGGGCATCTGAAACTGGATGACGGTCTGCACGGCATCCGGTCGATCGACGAGATACACCTGCAATGCCTTATGCTCGGGCGGGGAAGGTTGCTGCGGGCGCGGGACGTTGAGCGGCCGGAGCTTCCACTCGCCCAGCGTTTTGTCCAGCATGGTCCTCGCCTCGGACTCCGTCAGGTCGCCCGCGACCAGAATGGTCGCGAATTCCGGCCTGATATGGCTGACATAAGGCAGATGGATGTCCTTCAGTTCGGTTTTCGTGACCGTTTCCAGCGTTCCCACCACGGGCCAGCCGTACATGTGCTGGTCGCTGAAGAGCGCTCGACTGGCCACCCGCCCGGCAACGATCGCCGGTTGATCTTCCTGCTGCTTGAGCTCCTCCAGGTGCAGGCGCTTGACACGTTCCCATTCGAGCTCGTCGAACTTCGGCTTGCGAATCGCATCGGAGGTGAGCCGCGCGGCTTTCTCGAAATTCCGTTTGAGCACGGTCAGGGTGATGAACATGGATTCGCGGTCGGCCGACGTCGAAAAGTTCGTACCCAACGACTGCAGGGCATCGCTGAACTCCAGGGCGTCGAGTTTCCCGGCGCCCTCGTCGAGCATGTCCGCCGCGAGGTAGACGGAACCCGCGCGATAGCGATCGCCGAGGATGTGCCCGGGCCGGAAGATCACCCACATGGCCACTAGGGGCAGCTCTTTTTTGGTCCAGAGCATCACGGGGATGTCGTTGGCTAATTTGAAGGTGTCGGGCAGGGCGATCTTGAACGGCGGGGCCTGGCCGATCGTCGGCTGCGTGTCCCGCGGTGATGGCGATCGAGGCGGCTCGGGCTGAACGATCTTGGTATTGTTCTCGTCGATCGCCGATGACGGCTTCGCCGCATCCGCTGTGGGCGTCTTGGACGGCTCCATCGACGCCCGGGCGCCGGACTCGGGCAGAATACGCATCACGACGCGAGCGTCGGCGGTCAGCACCTGCTTGGCCCATTTTTTCACGGAATCGGCGTTGGCCGTGCGATACCGATCCAGATCGCGCTTGAAGGAGTTCGGCTCGCCCCAGTAGTACTCGTATTCGTTGAGCTGGTCGGCCTTGGCCTCGATGGTCTGCAAGCGAGAGAGCATTCCCAGCTCGAACGTCGCCTTACGCTGCTCCAGCTCGTGCTGGGACGGCCCGAGTTCGACGAGTTTCTTCAGTTCCTCGTCGATCTCCCGCTCAACTCGATCCAGGTCGGCCTCGGGCTGGGCGAGCACGTCCACTCGGAAGACCGAGCCGAGCTGCGAGGAGTCCTGGTAGGCGGATACCTCCGCGGCGATCTTGTCGTCGTAAACAAGCCGCTTATAGAGCCGGCTGGTTTTGCCTTCGCTCAGCACGGCCGCCGCCAGGTCCATCTCCGCATCGCCTTCCGCATAATGCGCCGGGCTGTGATAAGCGAAGATGATCATGGGCAACTGCACTTTGTCGGTCATCGTCTCGCGGACCACTTTGTCGAGCTTGACCGGCTCGGCCTTGCGGTGCGGAGGGTCGGTTTTTTTGGGCAGCGTCCCGAACAAGTCGCTGATCACCGTCTTGAGCTTGGCGGGGTCGAAGTCGCCGGCCACACACAGGCTGAGGTTGTTCGCCACGTAATGCGTGTTGAAGAAGTCCTTGACGTCCGTGACCGTCGCCGCCTCCAGGTCCTCGTGCGTCCCGATCACGGGGATGTGGTAGGGGTGCCCCGAGGGATAGAGCAGCTCGGGCAGTCGAAGCTCGGCCTTGCCGTAGGGGCGGTTCTCGTAGCTCTGGCGGCGCTCGTTGCGAACCACATCGCGCTGCTTGTCGAGCTTCTCCTGGTCCATGGTGCGGGCGAGGTCTTCCAGCCGGTCCGCATCCAGCCACAGCAGCGTGGGCAGGAGCTGCGCGGGTCCGCTGGAAAAATAGTTCGTCCGGTCCGAGTTGGTCGTGGCGTTGTTGGACCCGCCTGCGGACTCCATGATGGTGTCGAACTTGTTGCCGGGCACGCGCTGGGTGCCCATGAACATGAGGTGCTCAAAGAGGTGGGCGAATCCGCTTCGCTTCACCGGCTCATCCTTCGAACCCACGCGGTACCAGAGGTTGATCGACGCCACGGGCAGGCTGTGGTCCTCGTGGAGGATCACGGTCATTCCGTTGTCGAGCTTGTACTTTTCGTATTTCACGTCCTGAGCCCACGCGGGGGCGGCGTATGTCGCTACAACGATCAGACCGATGTGTTTCACCCCTCTTCGTTCGCCGAACATTTCGCGATTCTCCGAGTGAGCCTGCCCGGCCGGGTCGCACAGTCGGGCCGGGCCACGTTCCACCGCACGAGTATCCGTTTGGTTGCCGCGACGAGCAAGGGGCAGACCATTTGACGCGATTTGCAGTTGGTCGGATACTCGCGAAACAGGCAAAGCGGGCTGCGTGGCGCGTTCGCAAGGCGATTCCGCATTCGACATCCCGCTATTGCTGGAGAGGTGCCCGAGTGGCTGATGGGGCTGGTTTCGAAAACCAGTGTGCTCGAAAGGGTACCGGGGGTTCGAATCCCCCCCTCTCCGATGTGTCGGTACAAAATGAGTTGGAGAGGCCGCCGGCCTGCTTGAAGCCGGTGGACCTTCGCCAGGCAACCTCCTCTAAGAAACGCCGTGCAGTATCCGTTCCCCGTGCGTGCAATTCACTGCCCGACGGATAGTGTCCAGAAGGACTTGCGGTTCGAACGGCTTGGTCAAGAACGCCCGCGCCCCTTGATGCAGGGCCACCTCCCGTTCGAGCGGATTCGTCGATCCGCTCAAGTAAATCACCGGGATGTTGCGCCCGTGATCGCTGAAACCCAGGCACTCATGGAATTCCAGCCCCGTGAAATGCGGCATGTGAATGTCCAACAGGATGAGGTCGGGTCGCTCGGCCAGTGCGATCTGCGCCGCTGCGTATGCGCTATCCGAGGCGATCACCTCCATGCCGGCCGCCCCCAGACGCACCGTCAGCGCCGTCGCCAGCACGCGATCATCATCAACAACCAAGACCCTGAGCTTCTTCATGTTCCCCCATTCCATCGCGCGTCATGCGAATGACCGCCAGCTTCTGCTTGGCGGGCCATGCGGCTCGCGCAAGAAAACCCTACGATAGCTGCTCTGCCTTGACCGCCGCTCTAGAGCATTTCTCTTAGATCGGCTGACAGACAATTAATGCCACTCGTTTGTAACCAAGCCCCTTCGATATCGAACCCTTTCAGGCGGACGATTCGAGAACTCGGAAACTACTGGCTCGATGTGGCGAGCTTACCGTTATAAGGGGGTGTCTTATGCGTGCCGAACCGCTGACTGTGCTGGCTGTCGAGGATGACAAGGGCGATGCTGAAATCCTTCGACGCAATCTGGACCAAATCCCCGGCTACGACGTCGACTTCGTCCACGTGCCCAACGTCGTCGAAGCGGAGGCCGCCCTTTCACGCGTGGGCATCGATCTCACCTTCGTCGACTATCTCCTCGGCGCCGGCACCGGGCTGGACCTGCTCCGCCGCATGCGCGCCTCCGGCGACCTCCGACCCGTGATTTGCCTGACCGGCCACGGGGACGAACAAGTCGCTACCAACGCCTTCCACGCGGGCGCCGACGACTACCTCGTCAAGTCGGACGTTTCACCCGACACGCTCCGCCGGGCCATCGAAACCGGAACCGCTCAATACCAAAGGCGCCGCCTCGAAGAGCAGAATCGTCGGCTGCTCAAGGAGCTTCAGTCCACGAACGAATTACTCGAGAAGAACGCCCGGCATTTTGCGGAAATGTACGAGACCGCCCACCAGTTCGTCGAAGACGTGTCTCACGAGTTCCGCACGCCCCTCACCGTCATCAAGGAGTTCTCATTGATTCTCTACGATGGCCTGGCCGGACCACTCGCCACTCAGCAGCGCGAATACCTGGCGATCGTGCTCAATCGCATCGACGACCTCACCGTCCTAGTGGACGACATGCTCGATATCAGCAAGCTCGAAGCGGGTCTGATGGGCGTAACCCGCAAGGTTTGCAAGATCCCTGAAATCATCGAGCACATCCGGCCCATCCTCGAGCGTAAAGCCGCCTCGCGCGAGATCGCCCTCGAAATCGCGCTCGACGAGGATCTCCCGGCCCTCTATTGCGATCCACAGGAGATTGGTCGCGTTATCGTCAACCTCGTGGTCAACGCCTTCAAGTTCTCCGAAGAAAAGGGCGCCGTTCGCCTCTGGGCGCGGCACGATCCGGAGAAACACGAGGTTTTGTTCGGCGTGACCGACAACGGCCCCGGAATCCACCCCGACAGCGTGCAGGCCATCTTCGAGCGCTTCACGCAGATCGGCGGGAGCGCCCGCCCGTCGGTCAGGGGCTTCGGGCTGGGTTTGAACATCGCCAAGGAGCTTGTCCACCTCAACCTCGGCGACATCGGCGTGGAGAGCAAGATCGGCCAGGGCTCTACGTTCTCCTTCACCATTCCCATTGCCGACCACAGTCGCTTCATCCATCGTTTCCTCAAGCACCTTCAGGCCTCTAGCGGCTTGTCTCATATTTCGCTCGTTAGCGCTCACATCGAGCCGGCGTCGAGCGCCGAGTTGGTTGCGGACATCGACTCGTTCATCCATCACTGCATGGGCCGGACCGACCTTGTCTTCCACACCCACCCCCATCGGTGGCTGCTGGTGACCACCAGCCAGCGCCCGGACGCAGGCGGCGCCCTGCGCCGCATCGAGGAGGCCCGTGGCGAAGAAAACCGCAACCGTCCCGCAGGACCCCTCCCCGCGATCGACCTGCAGCCCTACGGCACCTGGCGACTGAGCGATCAACGCGGCGAGTTCCTCGCCCGCTTCGAACAGGAAGTCGGCCCAAACTCCGCAACGTTGATGTCGGCGATCGAGACGTCGATCGCCGAAAAAGGAGCAGAATTATGCACACCCCCAAGATGGTGATGATCATTGACGACGATGCGGACTTAGTAGCCGCCCTGCGGACCCGATGCGAGCGGATCGGCCTGCGCACGGAGGGACTTACCGACGGCGGTGAGGCCGTGTCCTCCATCACCCGGCTCGCTCCCGATTTGGTCATTCTCGACGTCAATATCCCCACCATCAGCGGCGTGTCCGTTTGCAACGCCCTCGCCGCCAGTCCTCAGCTCGCTCCCATTCCCATCATTGTCCCCTCCGGGCGCGACGACGAGGAGACGATCGACCGTTGCCGCGAGCTCGGCGCGCACTACGTCCTCAGGTCCGGCGACGTCTGGTCTTGGCTGGAACCTCTCATCTTCACTCTGCTCGACATGGCCCCGCATAACGAAATGGCCATCGACGAGCCGGCCGCTTCGTCGGAGCCCACCGTGTTGCTCATCGATGACGATGCGGATCTCGGCTCGGCTCTGCGAATCCGCCTCCTCCCCCACGGCATCCGTGTGATCTACGCCGCCACCGGCATGCAAGGTTACTGGACCGCGCTCAAGGATCGCCCGGATGTGATCATCTGCGATTACCGCATGCCCCAAGGCCGTGGGGACTACGTGATCAACCGCCTCCGGCAGCACTCGCTGACTCGCGACATCCCCGTGTTCGTTCTCACGGGCTGGCGGCGAGAGGGCCGAACAGATTTCGGACTGGAGCGGGAGATGAAGAACCTGGGCGTTCGCCGGTTGTTCTTGAAGCCGATCGACTTTGACGAACTGCTCGAGGAGATCCACCAAGCCCTGCCGCACCGCGCCGATGCCCAACGGTGCGACCACAGCCTCGTATGCGATCGCGCCTGATGAGTCCCTCAGGGCTCCACAATCCCGTTGCGGACTGCCCAGCGCGCCAACAAGGCCACGCTCTGAATCCCGGTCTTTCGACGTATTCTGACGCGATGATTAGCGACTGTGCGGGTGGCGACGCCCAATCGGATGCCAATCTCTCTCACAGAGAGTCCATCCGCAGTGAGTCGGACGACGTCGGTTTCACGTTTGGTCAGCGGTCGCTCCAGCGTGTTTTTCGCTTCCTCTGTCATGTGCAATTCGATCATGGCCCTGGCGCGAGGAGGCCATTGACGGCTTCGATCATCGTCTGGAGATGTGCGGAAGGGTTGACGACCGCGTGTCGGCGGCGCTGCAACCACTCAGTTTGGACTGGTTGGGCGGTTTGACAAATCCACAACACCGGAAGCGTTTGACACTCCGCGTCCTTCTCCATCGTCTCGAAACTCGACACCACGGCGGGATTTGCTCCCTGATGGCGCGCGTAAATCACTCCCAAATTTGGCGGCCCCGACGAGTCATTCCTGCGGATGCGATCGAAGAACAATGCGAGGACGCTTGGTGAACGGTCGTGAGAGGCACAGAGGGCGCGAACGGGGCGAACGATTGCTTGTTGAACTTCCTGCGCATACTCCGGCCACGACGATCCTGTCGCCCGAGCGAGCATCACCATACGGATGGCGCTCATCTCCGCAGGGATGCGATCCCGCAAATCCGCAAGGAATCCCGTTTCTAGCTCCAAAAACTCGATGAGCTCCTCGACCGGGTGGATCCACTTATTGCCGCTACTGCCGAGCAGAAGCCCGCGTGCCAAGCGATCCGCGAGCGCGATGGTTGCCGGAGCCTTGGTTTTCCAACGCTTCAGATTGGCAATGGCTTGGTGATGGCTGGAGGCTGGCGTGACGAATTCGTCGGGAAAGCGCCACTGTTTGAGAGCAATGCGCAGCGCCTCGCAATGGTCGATTCCCAGCAGCTGCGTTTCCGCAACTTCGAGCGGAATGCGTTGAGAATATGCGGACTCGCAGACGCGCCGATATCGATCCGGCGCCTGGTCCATCAAAATGAGGCGCCCCACATCATGCAGGAGTCCCCACAGGAAGTAATCGTCGCTCGCCGCCTGCAAGCGTTGTGCAATCACGGAGGCAATCAGCCCGCATGCAACCGAGTGCTCCCAGAATAGCTGTGGATTTACATAGTCACCCAAGCCATGATCATATTGGTCGATCACGGACAGGGTCATGACGAGACTCCGTACCTGCTGGATTCCAATGCGTTGGACCGCCGCCTTCACGTTGTCCACGGGACGGCCGCGACAATAGGCGGCGCTGTTCGCTAGGCGGAGCAACCGTATGCATAGTGCTTGATCCGCGCCGATCGCCTTCGCCAGATCTTCGACGTTGCACGAGGTGTTGGCAGTCAGGGACATCACGTACTGTACCGTCGGGCTGAGCGGCCTCAGTTCCGCACCACGCTCAAGCGCCAGTCGGATATCCTCGGCGGCCAGCGGCGAGATGTCCTCGGATGCGGGAGCGGTCGCTGGTGCATTGACTTGCGACACCATGGATACTGCCGAACGTGAGGATTCCCTTCTGCCCGTGCCCGTCCACGATGTTCCCGACGATGTTGCGTGCATCCCAACAGCTTCCGCATGGACAGGACGCGTGCTTTCCTTTGCGAGAGAACCTGGGGTCTCCGCGTACAGATGCCGCATGACTCGTTCCACGATGTCTTCCGTCGAGCACTCTGATCGAATCAGATATCCCTGCACTCCCAATTGTGCGGACTGAAGGACGCTTGCACGCGTGGCCATATCGGCCAGCAAGAAGACGGAGATCTTGCTGCCATGTTTGCTGGCGCGGATGTCGTGCAAGACAGTTCGGCCGTGCAAGTTCGATCCAGCAACGTTCAGCAGAACGAGGTCCGGCTTGCACGCCGCGAGCGCCTGTAATGCCTCGGTCGCGTTGTGGGCGCGTACAAGGCGAGGCCCACGCTGCCCCAGCGACACTGCGATTTTGTCACAGGCCTCTCTTTCGTCGACGATCAATACGACGGGGGCCGCTCGTCGGGTCGCCATCGTTTTCGACTTGGCCCTATCCATGGAAGACATATCGCTCGCGCCTTGGCAAGGCTTCTTCGACTTCAGCGAGGTACAGGATCAACGCCGTCCTATCGGTGGTTTCCCCTAAAGAGTAGTACCGACTACGGCTTGCCTCATGGAGAAGCACCCATCGGATCGACAGCCCCTTCGAGGACTCACTCCAACGCGCGACAATCCGCACCTCGCGGCCGAGCTGTCCGTAATTGCCAGCGCGCAAAATGAACTCGACCGGCTTCCCGGCTGCGATTGAGGCGTGCTGTCACTGAACGAAAACTCGCCGGTCAGGGTGAGGATATCACGACTTCCTCACGACAGGTTTTCGGATGGCATGCGAAAAAGGGTGCTGACGGTACTGAAGATCCGGAGGCTCTAGGAGTCTTCGACGTTCGGCGAGCCGCAGCGCTGAAAGCGCGAGGAGGGCGAGCAGGTAGCAGCTGAAGGCGAAGATGGCCTCGCCCAGGCCGCAGGCAAAACCCAGGCCGGCGGCTACCCAGATTGCCGTCGCAGCGGTGACGCCCTCACGGCCTTCGATTCTGAAGATCACGGCGGCGCCTAGCAACGCAACGCCTACGATGAGTCCGGTCACTATGGGGCTGACGATTGCGCATCCCACCCTGCTCTTTCCAAACTCGTCGCCGGTCGCAACAAAGATAGCCGCCCCGAGGGCCACGAGCATCAGCGTCCTGATGCCCACTGCTTTGCGCAAACGTTGCTGCTGCCAGCCGAGAGCACCGCCGAGGAATACGGCTAGGCCAAGTCGAGTTGCGACATCGAGGGGATGAAGATCCATCTTGACCTCTAGTGGCGCTCGGTGATTCTCCCGGAAGCGAAGGCTTCGACCGGCCAAGGCGCATCGGAAAAAAAAGGACTTCGGAGAAGAAAGTGACATCGGGCGCGCTACCATTCTTGATTGCCTAAGAGGTTTCCACTAGAACCGGTTTCATAACCTCCTGAATGAAGGGATTTCCGAAGAATTCGCGCCACCCTTGAATGGCGCGAAGCTTGAATCGTTGTTCTACTGGCTGTCGAATGGAGGTGTTCGATGGCCAG